>Ga0209541_10002887_pt1 | contig 32134 bp, 33 predicted proteins | sample RifCSPlowO2_01_FD_184027 | JGI IMG/M metagenome (GOLD analysis project Ga0209541, IMG submission 184027) | Groundwater microbial communities from Rifle, Colorado - Rifle CSP2_plank lowO2_0.1 (SPAdes) (version 2) | ecosystem: Environmental > Aquatic > Deep subsurface > Groundwater | place... | reverse complement strand
CGATTTCACGGCGCGAGAGAAAATAATCCTGATGGTCCTCGTCGTGCATGTACCCCTCTCAAAGAACAAATAAGTTGTGCGTCCCATACGCAAAACCCCCTCCCGTCAGGGAAGGGGTTAGCTTCGAAAAAAATTACGTACGCGAAGACAACCCTTTCCCAAACGAGGAAGGGGCATGATGATTTATTCTAGACAAAATTAATCGGTAGCCGCCGAGCGAGCCGCCGAGCCATTTTGCAATGCGGGCGATTGTTTTTGAGGAAAGTCCTGTGCGTTCTGTAATGTAATTGTATTGAGCGTCACGAGAAAGTAGGGAAGCCGCTTCGAGGCGATTTGCCAACTCGGCAATTTCAGCTGGAGTGAGGAGGTCACGGAGAAATCTCTTGGTTTCATCCTCATCCTTGAGCGCCAAAATGCCGGCGACAAGTTGCTTGTTTGCCTTTGAATCCCAGACAATATCAGATCCAATGTTTTGGACCAATTCAACCATTCTTATTTCAGTTTTATCATTCATACCTCTCATATTGGCTACTTTACCAAAGTAAAGTTCTTTAGTCAAGTAAAGTGGAAAGGAAGGTGTGGATAACCCCGAACCAATCCGACCGGGGTCGGATGGTACGGGGCAGGTTTTTTTTAATCTAAATCTGTCAGGAATTTCTCAATTATTTTTTTATCTCGTTTCAGCCACAAAATGTTGCCCTCCAGGCGCTCGAGGACTTGCGCGATGGCGCGCGAGGCACCAGGGGCAGGATGGGTTTTGAAAAATTTCTTGAACTGGCGAAAATGTTTTTCTTCCGCGCTTCCACTTATCGCTTTCACCAGGCGTGCCAACATGTGCCCGCCGTCGCCGTAGCGAGCTACCAGCATTTTCCAATTGTTTTTTATAAATTGAAGCCAAATATCCCGTCCGGCCGGATTCCCGCCTACCGAAGAAATGATTCCGCCCAAATCTTGCGGCCGCACTTCTTTACTCACTGCAAATCGACAGGCCCGCGCAAGAATTTTCGGATCCTTGAAATATCCCAAGGCGCCACCTATCCGATTTTTCTCCTCATGCAATGTTTCTTTTTTGTACTTTTTTATCATAATTCCATATTCTTTTGCTCCGCCAGAAGCCGTAACTAGGGCATAAATACTAGAACGAATGTCAGGGGATATATGCTTGCCTAGAAGTGATGCCTTCCATTTATTTTTGGCTTCTTTTATTATTTCTTGATTTCCAGCAAGTTCGGCACGGGTAATGACGAGAGGGCGCAGGAGTGTATTTGCATGCGCCTCTCCGACTTTCTTATTCCAACCTAGATCCTTTGCAATGGGAGAGAAAATTTCACGTATGAATTTTTGCAAATATTCATTCTTAGGCAGGAGCTGTTCCAGTCGGGCTAGGCCGGAGGCAAGTTCGACCCAGACGGTATAGTCGGTTTCATCTTTGTAAGCCGACAAAAACTCCAAGGCATCGGTTGTTGGGATTATGCCGGCTTCCGCCAGCGCAAAAAGGTCGCGAATGATTCCTAGCCGATCGCTTGTCCCTAACGTTTTATCTTGAACCGGCCGGTAAAGTTTTTCCAGTAGCTCCTTAGAATACGCAGTCCGGAAAAATCCGGTCTCGCCGAAATTTACTTTATTTTTTTTAAAATTTATCGGGACATCCCATTTAGTTTTATCTTTTTCTTTTTTTGCCGACACTGGGCTTGCAAAAAATCTTTTTTGAGAAAAGTTTATTTTTCCGCCGATTTTTCTAGCGCTGATTACCGGATAACCGGGTTTAGAGGTCCAATTTTGCATCATTTTGCTCACCGGCTTGCCGGAAACCTTCTCAAATGCCTGCCAGAGATGGATCGTTTCGGTATTTTTGTAACTGTGTTTTTTAAGATAATATCGGAGACCTTCCCGGAAATCCCGCTCTCCTAAATAACCTGCCAGCATGCGAATAATCGAAGCGCCTTTAGAATACGAAACTTCATCAAAAATTTCTCCAATTTCACTCGGATGATGGACTTCCACTTCAATCGGATGCGTGCTTCGCAGAGAATCCAGGCGAAGCGCAATGCCCAAGTCATTGTTAGCAAATTGCGTCCAGATATCCCACTTCGGAAACATTTTATCCACGGCTAAATATTCAATATAGGAGGCGAAACCCTCGTTTAACCACAAATGCGTCCACCATTCCATAGTCACTAAATTACCGAACCACTGATGCGCTATTTCGTGCGCGATAACTAGCGCTACCCACTGCTTGTTTTGCATCGAAGAGTGTTTTGGGTCAACCAAAAGTGCACTTTCGCGATAAGTAATGGCGCCCCAATTCTCCATCGCCCCAGACTGAAAGTCCGGTATGGCCACCATGTCGAGCGTATTGAGCGGATATGGAATATCAAAGTACTTTTCGTAGAATTCGAGCGTTTGCACGGCGCACCAGAGAGCAAATTCTGCCTGGTGCACTTTTCCGGGCGTAGTATAAACCCGCACCAGGACACCGTTTCGCGTTTTCTTTTCTAAAAACTCGAAATCACCAATGATAAAAGCGAGGAGATATGTTGACATCTTCGGCGTAGGAGAGAATTTAATAACCTCAAATCCCGCCTCGTGCTTGGCAATGTAGACAGGCAAAGTATTAGAGATTACGGTTTTACCTTTAGATGCAATAATCGATACATGAAAAATTGCCTTATGAGCTGGCTCGTCGAAACATGGAAAGGCGCGCCGTGCATCCGTCGCTTCGAACTGGGTGGTGGCTATATGATGCGCCTTGCCTTCGAAGATATAGGAACTCTTGTAAAAGCCGCGCATTTTATCGTTGATTACCCCTTTGAAAACCAAAGTAAGTCGATTTTTTCCTGCCGGAATGAATTCTGGAAATGTAAATATGGCGGTTTCTTGTTTTTTATTATAAGACACTCGGCCGAACACTTTGCCTACGCGAACTGTTCCTATATCCAGCTCTTTCGCGTGCAAAGTAATAATTTTAGTCCGCCGAGAGAGATTAAGAGTAATGGTTTCGATTCCTTCGAAAGTAAAATTCTCCAAGTCGGGACGAAGTTCCATTTTGTACTCAAGGGGTATTATATCCTTGCTTAACCTTACTTTTTTCATAAAGTCATGTTAGCATATAGCCATGGAAACCCAAAATTTACAGAGTTATACGATTAAAACCAGTGCCTTCGAGGGACCCTTCGGAGTCCTTTTGGACTTGATAGAAAAGCGAAAACTTTTTATCAATGATTTATCGCTCGCCCAGGTGACAGAGGACTATCTGCAATATGTGACGGAACTGCAAAAATCCAGCAAATCCGAGGCGTCCAATTTTATCGTGGTAGCGGCTACTCTTATTTTGATTAAATCAAAATCGTTATTGCCGGACCTTTCCCTAACCGATGAAGAGGAAGGGGATATAAAGAGTTTGGAGGAGCGTCTGCGACTCTATGAACTTTTCACCAAACTTGGCATCAATATAAAGAGCAAGTTTGGAAAGAAAATGATTTTTCCCGAAGGCGAAAGAAAAAATAGCGTATTGGTGTTTTTGCCGGACGAGCAAATTACCAAGGAATCTATGATGACTTTCGCCGAAAATGTCTTGGGCCGAATACCGAGAAAAACTCTGCTACCCGAAGTAGAAGTCAAGAAGGTAGTCAGTGTCGAAGAAATGATCGATAAATTAACCGAGAGAATTCAGGGGGCTATTAGGATGAGCTTTCGAGATTTTTCAGGTAAAGCGAGCAATCGTGAAGAAAAGATAAATGTTATCGTGGCTTTTCTTGCAATGCTTGAGCTTGTGCGGCAAGGAATATTAAATGCAATGCAGAATGAAAATAATGGAGAAATAATGATGGAAAAAAATCAATGAATCTAGAATCAAAAATTGAAGCCATACTGTTTTGGCGCGGCGAGCCGATGTCCCGGAAAAAACTCGCGGAAATTTTGTCCGCCCAAGGCGGATCCGCCTCCGGAGGAAAAGTGGGACAAACGGAAATAAATGAGGCGATAGAGAAATTAAAAGAAAATTTAAAAGAAAGGGGCATAGTATTGGTTGAAAAGAATAACGACATTACATTAGGCACGGCGCCAGAACTCTCTTCTCTCATTGAAAATCTGCAAAAAGAGGAACTGAATAAAGAACTTTCCAAGGCCTCCCTCGAAACTCTTTCTATCGTGCTATACCGTAACGGTGCCAGCCGAGCGGAGATTGATTATATTCGCGGAGTGAACTCGAGCTTTACTCTTCGTGCTTTGTCGGTGCGCGGATTGGTTGAGAGAATTCCTGACCCCAAAGACCAGAGACGCTTTATTTATAGACCGAGCTTTGACCTCCTATCATTTTTGGGGATTAAATCGGTGGAGGAGTTACCGGAATATATATCGGTGAGCGATTCTATCAAAGTAGCGGCGGAGAATATGAATGATGATGCCGGAGCAAATTAACAATCGACTGCTCCTTTTTATGCTTTTTATTTTTGCCGCAGTAGCAATTTTTTTCTCTGTGGAGAATTTTAAATTATTGGAGCGAGAAAAGTTAGAACAACAACGGATAGAAAATATAAAAACCAAAATAGATAATGCAGCAATCCTGGCAAAAGCGGTGGCAGTGTATGATATCAGTCATAATAAGAAAATTTACGGAAAGAATGACGATGTGGTTATGCCGATTGCCTCGCTTGCCAAGATATTGACGGTGGCTGTCGCGTTAAATAATTATCCTAAAGATGCAGTCATTTCTATACCTTCGGAAGCGATAAATCAATCCGGCGACTTCGGACTTTTAGCGGAAGAGAGATGGAAAGTAGGGGATTTAGCAAAACTCACCTTGCTGACATCCGCCAATGACGGAATATATACTTTAGCTACCGGGGCGGATTTTTTGGAGAAAGTAAATACTAAGGCGCACAAAATTGGCGCGCAAAACGCTGTTTTTTTAAATTCTACTGGGCTGGATATTGACTTAGAGCATGCAGGAGCTTTCGTTTCAGCTTCGGACATTAATACTATAGCTATGTATGCGACTAAATTGTATCCGGAAATTTTCGAAGCAACACGAACACCTGAATTAAACCTGCAATCTGAATCAGGATTTGTGCATAATTTCAAAAATACAAATGTTATCGTGAATAAAATCCCAAATTTAATTTTTTCCAAGACCGGTTTCACGGAATTGGCTGGAGGTAATTTGGTTATCATTTTCAAAAATCAGAGAGGGGAGGAGATTGCGGTAACCATTCTCGGTTCAACTTTCGAGGGCAGATTTGAAGACATGGAAAAGATCGTGAATATGTTGTATAGTTTGTAAGTGTTAACCCCAGATAGCGCCTTAGGCGCTATCTGGGAGTGATAGAGGAAACATGAAGGAAGAAACCAAACAATGTCAAAATTGTAAAAAGGATTTCACTATTGAACCCAATGATTTTGGGTTTTATGAAAAAATCAAGGTTTCGTCACCGACGTTTTGCCCGGATTGCCGGAGGCAGAGGCGCTGGGCGTGGAGAAATAATATGTCACTCTATAATCGTAAATGCGACTTGTGCCAAAAGTCAGTTATTTCGATTTACTCGCTGGACTCCGAGCTCACAGTTTACTGCAATAAGTGCTGGTGGAGCGACAAGTGGGACCCGAAAAGTTATGGAGTTGACTACGATTTCTCCAAACCATTTTTCACACAATATATAGAGCTAGTAAAAAAAATTCCCCACATGGCCATTGTCAATGATGACGGCATAGCCAGCGTGAACTGTGAATATACCCACGACTGGTGGTTCTCGAAGGATTGCTATATGTGCTTTTCGGGATGGTATGTGCAAAACATTATGTATAGTTTTTTCATATTAGCTGGAAAGAATATCATGGATAGTTTTGTCATGAGATCTGCCAGCGAATGGATTTATGAATGCATTCTATGTAGCAAATCATATCAAACAAAGTATTCCGAATTCTGCCTTGCTTGCATCGATTCTTTCTTTCTTTATGATTGTCGTGATTGCTCTAATTGTTTTATGTGTACTGGGCTTCGTGGTAAAAAATTTAATTATAGAAATATGCAACACACAAAGGAGGAATATGAAAAAATATTGAAGGATTATAAATTGGATACATTCTCGGGTATGGAAAAAGCACAAAAGGAATTCAATTCTTTTCTAGAAAAATATCCTAGGCGGTATGCGCAAAATTTTCAGAGTTTAAATTGCAATGGCGACATAGTGTCGACGTCAAAAAATTGTAAATATTGTTTTATCACAAAAGGGTCAGAAAATTGCAGATATAGTGACTTTGCTGGGGATGCTAAAAATCCAGATAAAGATTGCTATGACCTTACCATGTCCGGTGGAGTATCTGAAAGTTATGAATGTGTAGTAGGTGACCATTCTCAACTAAACTTTTTTGCTCTTTTTTCAGTTAAAAGCCAAGATATAAGATATACCCAGCATTGTCATAACTGCAAGCATTGCTTTGGCTGCGCGGGGCTACGTAATGCGAATTATTGTATTTTCAACAAGCAATATACAAAAGAAGAATACAAAAACTTAATACCTAAAATAATTAAACAGATGAACGAAATTCCTTACAAAGATAAAAAAGGTAATATTTACAAATATGGAGAATATTTTCCAATAGAACTTTCTTATTTTGGATACAATGAATCCTGTGCGATGGAACAGTGGTTTCTTACTGAGAAACAAGTTAAACATGAAGGATATAATTGGCAAGAAAATATTCAACGCACTACTGGCAAAGAAACATTATTACCTGAAAATATCCCTGACAATATTAATGATATTAACGACGATATTTTGCATGAAGTGTTGGCCTGTACTAAGTGTAAAAGAAATTACAAAATTGTTTCGAATGAACTTCTTTTTTACCAGAAAATGAAAATTCCAATTCCTAGAAAATGTTTTCATTGTCGTCATGCCGCGCGATTGGCACGCACTAATCCATTCAAACTCTGGCATCGGAATTGCATGTGCGATAAACTCGATCATTCACACGGGAAAGGGAAGTGCGAGGTGGAATTCGAGACAAGTTATGCTCCCGAACGGCCGGAGATAGTGTATTGTGAAAAGTGCTACCAAGGCGAAGTATATTAATGCTATAATTCACAAATGCTGATAAATCTGCTTAAAATTTCTATTCCCACGGCCTTGGCCTTTTTTTTGGGCCTTTTAATTACCCCAGTTGCCACCCATTTTTTCTATAAATACAAAATGTGGAAGAGACATTCTCGCAATGGTAACGGCGTTTCCGAGGCCTTCCAGAAAATACACAACGAGCAGGGGGAGCTCAATACTCCGCGCGTGGGTGGAATTATTATCTGGGTCTCGGTTCTGGTCACTACCGGACTTTTTTATGCCGCAGCCCTTTTCTTACCTGCGCCGAACACGGAGAAAATGAATTTTCTCTCTCGCAATCAAACCCTGATACCGTTTTTCACGCTTTTGATCGGTTCCTTGGTAGGACTCTGGGATGACCTGATTCAAATTTACGGCCACGGCAAATTTTCTCGAGACAGCCACTCTTGGCGGATCTGGAAAGTGACCCTGGTTGCCATTTTATCCTTTTTGATTGGCGCCTGGTTTTTTCTAAAACTCGGCATGGTTGCGATCCACATCCCATTCGGCGGGGAAATATTTCTCGGTGCCGTAATCGTCCCATTTTTTATGCTAGTCGCTCTGGCGATTTTCTCCGGCGGAGTGATTGACGGCATTGACGGGCTCTCCGGCGGAGTTCTGGCTTCCATTTTTGCCGCTTATTCAGTCATCGCTTATTCCTACAATCAAATAGATATTGCCGCTTTTTCTGGAGTCATCGCCGGAGCCCTATTTGCATTTCTTTGGTTCAACATTCCACCCGCGCGCTTCTATATGGGGGAGACGGGTATCATGGGTCTCACTCTTACCTTAGCCGCCATCGCCTTTTTAACCGATTCGGTGTTAATCCTGCCAGTCGTTGCACTGCCTTTGGTTCTAACGTCTGGTTCGGTAATTTTGCAGACCCTCTCGAAAAAATACAGAAAGGGGAAAAGAATTTTTTTACTTGCCCCCTTGCATCACCACCTTGAAGCATCCGGCTGGTCGTCCTATAAAGTAACGATGCGATTCTGGATTCTCTCCGTAATATTTGCCATTGTCGGCATCATTCTGGCGGTTATCAGCAGGTAAAAATGGAAAATGCGCGAGAAGAAAATCGATAAATTTTTCCTGACAATTGTAATACTTTTGGTTTCGGCCGGAGTGGCCATGTTCGTGTCCGCCTCGTTGGGCGTTCTGGCAAAAAATCCAGCTACGTTTCGTTCCGTTTTATTCAGCCAATTAGTGTTGGGACTGGGTTTGGGCATCCCTGGCATGTATCTGGCTTCAAAAATAGATTATAAGATCTGGCGCCGCTATTCCCTCATTATTTTTTTAGTGACGATTCTTTTGACGGCTAGTGTTTTTATTCCATCGTTTGGCTGGAGCCACGGCGGGGCGCAGAGATGGCTCTCGATAGGTCCGGTGTCATTTCAACCGGTTGAGTTTCTGAAATTCGGGTTTGTGATTTATCTGGCCGCCTGGCTTTCTTGGGCCAAAGACCGAGTGCGGAGCTTTAAATTCGGCATTCTACCGCTTGCGATCATGCTCGGAGTCATCGCGGTGATACTTTTCAAGCAACCAGATACTAAAAGTTTCATTTTAATAGCGATCACCGGGTTTTCCTTGCTTTTCGTTTCTGGCGTAAAGATCCGCTATCTGTTTTTTTTAGGAGGCGGAGCGGCTGTCTTGCTCTCCATTTTGGTGTTTTTTACCCCCTATCTTCAGGATCGAGTGAAAACCTTTCTTGACCCCGCGCAGGACCCGAGAGGGGCATCATATCAAATCCAGCAATCGACCATCGCCCTCGGTTCCGGACGGACTTTCGGCCGAGGGTTTGGTCAGAGCATCCAAAAATTTAGCTACCTCCCCGAACCGCAAGGGGACTCAATCTTCGCTGTTTTGGGAGAAGAGTTCGGATTTGTTGGAGTAAGTGTTGCCATCTTTCTCTATGCACTTTTTGCGATGCGAGGGTTTCGTATTGCGAATCGCGCCCCGGATTATTTCAGTGGACTTTTGGTCTCCGGAATTGTTATACTAATTATTGTGCAATCCTTTATGCACATCGCATCGGTCACGGGAGTATTTCCGCTCACCGGCGTGCCACTCGTTTTTATGAGTCATGGAGGAACTTCGCTCATGATTTATCTCATAGCCGTAGGAATCGTACTCCAGGTATCAAAATTTAGTAAAAAATAATTAATCATGAAAATAGTTTTTACTGGTGGGGGGACTGGCGGACATTTTTATCCGATTATTGCGGTTGCCCAAAAAGTCAATCAACTAATCGATGAAGAAAATATCCTGGGAGCCAAACTTTATTTTCTCTCCAACGATCCTTACGATAAAGAAGTGCTTTTTGAAAATGGCATCCTTTATGAAGAAATCAAAACCGGGAAAATGCGCACTTATCTCTCGTTCAAAAATTTCCTTGATTTTTTCAAGATACTGTTCGGAACAATCAACGCAGTTTTTAAATTATTTTCAATTTATCCAGATGTCGTCTTCGGCAAAGGCGGTTACGGATCCTTCCCGACAATTTTCGCAGCACGCCTGTTGCGCATCCCCACGATCATTCATGAATCCGATTCCGCCCCCGGCAGGGTGAACAAGTGGGCCGGGCATTTTGCGCTGAAGGTAGCGGTATCCTTTAAGGAAGCGGCGGAATATTTTCCAAAAGCCAAAGTGGCCTGGACGGGCCAGCCCATCAGGACCGAGATTGAAAATCCCGCCCCGCGCTCGGAGGCACTGAAATATTTCAAATTTGAGTCCGATTTGCCGACCATTGTTATTTTGGGTGGTTCACAGGGCGCGGAGCTGATAAACAACACGGTCATCGATGCTTTACCTCGGCTAGTAAAAAATTATCAAATCGTCCACCAAACTGGCGTGCTAAATTTTAAAACGGTTTCGGGGCAGGCGGATGTAACCCTGCACGAGAATCCGAACAAAGTGAGATATTTTCCAATCGCTTTTCTCAATCCTCTGGGGCTCAAGATGGCGGCGGGAGCCGCGACCATTATCATTTCGCGTGCCGGCTCCACCCTTTTTGAAATAGCGTCCTGGGGCATACCATCCATTCTGGTTCCCTTTAAAGAGTCCAATGCCCAGCACGCGATGAAAAACGCCTTTACCTATGCGCACGCTGGCGCATGCAATGTGATCGAGGAGCCGAATATGACGGCCGGAATTTTAATTTCGGAAATTAATAATATGATCGACGACCAGGCAAGATATAAAAAAATGTCCGAGAGTGCCAAACTTTTTGGCAAAAAAAATGCGGCAATGACCATTGCCCGCGCGCTCGTGAATGCCGCTTTGAGCCACGAGAAATAAATGCTAAAATGGCCTAATGGGCCACCAAGATAACGAAAAAGTGGTTACGCGTTTTGCCCCGAGCCCGACGGGTTTGCCTCACTTGGGTACGGCTATGTATGCCTTGCTTAACTATTTGTATGCACACCAGAATAACGGCAAGGTTCTTATGCGTTCAGAGAATACGGACCCCGTCAGATCGAAGCCAGAATATGAAAAAGCAATTATTGAAGGATTGGCCTGGCTTGGGATAAAAGCCGATAAGTTTTACAGACAAACAGATAGGCTAGAAATATATAAAAAATACATCACGAAAATGATTGCAGATGGAACAGCATATATTTCCTTAGATACAAATGAAAAAGGAGAGACCCGCGATGTTGTACGTTTTAAAAACCCTAACAAAGTTATAACATTTCATGATTCGTCCCGCGGTGACATTTCTGTCGATACGACTGATCTTAAAGATTTTATAATTGCTCGAGATATTAATTCTCCACTTTATCATCTTACGGTAGTTGTCGATGATCATGAAACTGGCGTAACCCATATTATTCGCGGAGAAGATGGTCTTGCTAACACCCCCCGCCAGATTCTTATTCAAGAAGCCATCGGGGCAAAAAGGCCAATATACGCACATTACCCCTTTATATTATTACCCAATCACATAAAAATGGGTAAACGCAATGGAGCCAAAAGCATTCAAGAATATCAGCAACTTGGTTATCTGCCGGAAGCAATTGTTAATTTCACAATTCTTCTGGCCTGGCATCCAAAGGACGATCGAGAACTATTTACCATTCCAGATTTATTAAAAGAGTTTGAACTAGAACGCATAGGTAAAAGCGGAGCGATTTTAGACGAAAAGAAACTTAATTGGCTTAATCGGGAGTACATAAAGAAACTTTCTAAAGAAGAAATAGAAAAAAATATTTTAGCTCGGCTACCGAAGAAGATGCAGAATGTAAAGTTGGTGCCGCTTATTTTTGAGCGTATTTCCAAATGGGGCGATGTAAACGAAATGGTAATGGCAGGGGAGTTGGATTTCTTTTTGAAAGTCCCGGTTGTTGATAAGCAAAAGTTAATTTATAAAAAAACTCCACCCGAGAAAATAAAAAACAATTTGGAGTTGACAATCAAGGCCTTAGGAAATCTTGCGGAAAATAATTTTACTACAGAAGACGTTAAGAATACCCTTATGCTGATAGCCAACAACTTAGAGAGTAGGGGAGAGCTCCTGCATCCGGTACGCTATGCGCTTTCTGGCCGGGATCAATCACCCGACCCATTTATTATTGCTTCTATCTTAGGCAAAGATGAAACTATCACTCGATTACAAAAAGCTATTTAGTGTTTTCGCGCTCCTAATCCTGCTCGCTACCCCAGGATTTTTTTCTTTTGCCCAGACAGCGCGGGAGCTCCAAAGCAAAATCGAGGAGAAAAATGATGATATCGCTAAACTGGAGCGGGAAATCAGGCAATATCAAATCGAACTCGACACCCTGGGCAAACAAAAGAGCTCTCTCAACGGCTCTTTGAAACAACTCGATATCACCAGGAAAAAACTTGTCGCCGACATTGCCGTAACCCAAAACAAAATAGATAAAACAAATTATAAAATAGAAGGCCTAAGTAAGGATATTGGCACCAAAGAAAGTTCCATAGAGAACGCCACCGATGCCATAGCGCTCCACATAAAACAAACCAATGAATTTGAACAAAGTAGTTTAGTAGCTACAATGCTTTCGGAAAATAATTTTACTCTAGTTTGGAATGATATAGACAATATGGCCACGGTTCGGGAAAAAATAAGAGAGAACGTCATAGCTCTGCGCCAGATTAAAGGCCAGCTGGAGGATACCAGAGGGGAAACAATCGATGCCAAGAACGAACTGACCGCGCTCCGCTCCGAACTTGCAGACCAAAAGAAAATTGTTGAGCAGAACGTCAAAGAAAAAAATCAGCTCTTGGCGCAGACGAAGAATAGCGAAACCAATTATCAGAAGCTTCTCGCAAGCCAGTTAGCCAAAAAAAACGCTTTTGAAAAAGAGTTACGCGATTATGAATCTCAACTCCAATATATTCTGGATCCATCGTCCTTGCCCAAGGGCGGGGTTTTGAGCTGGCCGCTTGACTATATTCTCATCACCCAGCAATTTGGCAAAACCGAATCCGGCAAACGTCTCTATGCCAACGGCACGCACAATGGCGTCGATTTTCGGGCTGCGGTCGGCACACCGGTGAGGGCAATGGCCGACGGAGTGGTGGCCGGGACCGGTAACACTGATATCCAGTGCGCCGGGGTATCTTTTGGAAAATTTATTTTAATAAAATATAATAACGGATTGGCAGGCACCTATGGTCACCTATCGCTCGTAAAGGCGACAACCGGCACTCAAGTCAGAAGGGGAGAAATCGTAGGATACAGCGGCAACACCGGGTATTCTACCGGTCCGCATTTGCATGTGTCTCTCTATGCTAAGGGCGCCGTGGATGTGCAAACCGTGCCGAGTAAATCCTGCCCGGGCCGGGTCCTAACTCAGCCTATTTCACCGATAAATGCCTATCTTGACCCGCTATTTTATCTTCCGCCAACGGTGGCCAGCATGTTCAAATAAATGTTGTCATACGGCCCTATTGTGTGTTAAAATAAACATATGGAAGGGGAGAAGGAAATGAAAAATAAAGAGGGCGGATTCCTGCGGCTGATCGTCCTAATCATCGCGCTCATTTTACTTATGAAATATTTTGATGTTTCCTTTGCCGACATGAATAACTGGCTGAAAATGTTTTTTTCCTGGGTCAAAAATTTTTTGTCATAGCTTCCTCAAAATTTCAAAATGATAAACATAAACAGATACTTTGGAGGGATCAGCATACTCGGAGTGTTACTTTTGGGTGTAATCATTATTTTGGTTATCAGTTATTTTAAGATCAGCATTCAAGCCGTCGTCGAGAGCCCCGAGAGCCAGGGAAACTTCAGCTACGTAGCTGATTCCAGTCGGAGCGTCTGGAATGACTACCTGAAGCGCCCGGCGTCTTACCTTTGGAACGATATTTTCATTGATATTTTCTGGCAGGGTTTTATCAACAACATGAAACGAATTCGTGACGGCATGCCCACGGATTTTGATAACGCTGCACCTACGGTGAATTTTCAATAACCCCCAACATATATTGTGCGACGTGCCCCTATATTACCTAACATGAGCTAGAAAGCTCATACCCTGCCCTTTCTGCATCCGTTTTGGTTGAAAAATAGACCCGGTTTTCTTGCTTGATACTCTTCCCCCCGGCGCAACCGACTGGATAGTATTTACTCCCTCGAGATGAGGCAAAAAAGGCCTTTTGGGCGTTATTTGGTACAACTTGGGTCTTAGCATATTCAAAGGCAGAAATGCCGCTAGCGGCCTGATTTTGGGCTTGCTCCCCTTCAGGATATTCCACTTTTAGGCCGCCCGAATTAACTCCTTTGGAGAGCCGGCCGAGCTCAAATGAGCCCAAACCAACCAAAATAACGATCAAAATTACCAAAATATCCTTCCCTGTCTCGCTCTCGATCCAGTTAGTAATTTTTGGCTTGATTTTCTGCATGAAATAATTTATACTGGCATGATAGCATAATTTTAATTTATGCACATATGGCACATAGAAAAGCCGGCGGCACAGCCAAAAATTTAAGGGACTCACAGCCAAAGTATCTAGGAACGAAGTTGGCTGACGGCGAGCGGGCAAATCCGGGCTCAGTTATCGTGCGCCAGCGCGGCACAGTAATCATGGCCGGCACGAATGTAGGCGTCGGCCGGGATCATACCCTCTTTGCCCTCAAACCCGGCACCGTAAAATTCGGCTCCAAACGCAAAACTTCTTTCCACGGCAAGACAATGGTGAAGAAAGTTGTAAGTGTAATTTAAATTCTCTCCACAACGAGTTTAAACGAAGATTTTTTGTCTTTGACGGAAATTGGAATATCAAACTCCCCTGTTTGCTTGATCGGTTTTTTGAGAGCGATGAATTCAGCGGAAATGTCGGCGCGATGTTCGGCTTTCATGGCTTTTGCTATTGCTTCCGTACGAATCCCAGAAAATAAATGCCCCTTTTCGTCTGCTTTGGCCTTAATATGTACTACCTTGTCCTTAATCTCTTCAAGATTTTTCATTAAAAGGTCCTCCTGCACTTCCCTTTCTATGGTAATTTCTTTTTGGCGCATTTCGAGGGCCGCTAATGCTCTGGGGGTAGCCATTTCCGCTAATTTTCTAGGCAATAAAAAATTCGTAGCGTATCCGCCATTTACTTCTTTAACATCATATTTTTTCCCCACCCGGGGCACATCTTGTAAAAATATTACTTGCATTATCGTAGGCCAGGCCAATTATTTAATAATTCTATCGCTTTATTCAGTTGCAGATCAGTACCGGCTTGTTTGGCCGATTCCACCTGATAGTCCGGAGTCAGCCCTTTTTCGGTAATGGAATTACCGTTCGGCGTGAGCCATTTAGCAACGGTAATTTTGAGCAAAGTATCTGTCGTAATATTGACTACTTCCTGTACCGAGCCCTTTCCGAAACTTTGGCTCCCGACCAGAATGGCTCGTTTGTGGTCTTGCATCGCTCCGGCGACAATCTCCGAGGCCGAAGCGGAACCTCCATCAATAAGGATTACTAATTTTAAATTATTTTTGAAGACATCATACCCTTTGCTTCTGTAGACAGTCGGCTTCTTGTTTGTGCCATAGTCCTCCGTCACTACTACCTTGCCTCCAGGCAAGAACCAGCTCGCAATGTTCACTGCGGCGGAGAGGTAGCCACCGGGGTTGCCACGGAGATCGAGCAGGAGTTTATCCGTTCGGGCCTGACTGAATTCCCTAAGCGCGTTCCGAAAAAGACCGGTTGAGTTCGCCGTGAAGCTATACAATTTTATGACAAAAATATTATCTGGACGAAGTTCGGTATCCAGAGTTGGCACAATGATAGTGTCGCGGACAATCGGCACTTCCTTGGGTCCTTTTTCTCCTTCACGCGCAATAGTGAGAATCACTGTCGTGCCCTTTTCTCCCCTGATTAATTTTATGGCCTGGTCAATAGTTAAATCGCTAGCGATAGTTTGATCGATTTTGAGTATCTTGTCGCCTGCCTTGATGCCGGCTTTTTCTGCTGGGGTATTTTTTAGCGGCGCAATAACCGTGAGAACTTTGTTCTTGATGCCGACTTCCATGCCTACACCGATAAAACTTCCCGCAATGTCCTCTTCAAATAATTTTGCCTCATCCGGTTTGAAAAATACGCTGTAGGGGTCGTCTAGGGAGTTCAGTAGTCCGGAAATAGCCCCGTACAATCTTTCCTGGTCGCTTATTTTCTCCGAGCCCGGATATTTTTCATCGATTAGGTCCCATACTTTCCAGAAATCGGAAAAATCAACCGATCTCTCTTTTATTTCAGTGGCCCCGGCCACGAGCGATGTCACTTTGCCTATTTTAAATTGATTGGTGAAACCAATATAGACGCCCAGGAAAAAAAATGCGGCCACAAAGAGAACAGCTACAATTTTGCGTTTTGTTTTCGAGAATTCCAGCATGTTATTTTAGATACTCGGAACTCGATTTTCGGTGCTGTCCATGCCAACTCCCTCTTTTTCGTTAAAGTTGCTATTTTCGGAAAAATTATCAAATACCTGCTTGCCGTCCTTGACCAGGTATTCTCGGTAGAGGGCATAACCAATGTAGACGACGCCGAGACCGGTTAGGGACAGTAGGATATTTTTCCAAAAAAAAGGAAAGCCCAAATAAGGCAAAACTACTACCCACACACCCAAAACAAGCACTATTCTTATTTTACGCATGGGAACATTATACTCCAGGCGGATATTAATATGCAATGATGATGCTCGCCGAGAGATCATCCGTCGGCACTGCTACATCCGGGCGCAACACCTTTACATTGACGATAAATAGGAAAATAATGACCGCCATCAAGGTAACGCCCCTTAGAATAATTGCAGGGTGTTGTATTTCGGACTTGATAAAAATTGCCAGAATGAGGGCGGCGAGAAGAATAAGCGCCATAATGCCGTAGACGTAATTTGCGGATTTGAGCGGCGAGGTGAGAATTTTTTCAAAAAGCGTCTTTGCTCGGGATTGGTTGGATGTTGTTTTCTCGGTAGCCGAAAGAGGCGTGGCGCCTTTTTCCTCGCCCAGAACTTGAGTCGGTGTCGGGGTTGCCGCTATTCGCGCCGGCGCTGGCGCCGGCGTTGTTTTCGGTGCGATCGGAGCAGGCTTCGGGGTGTTATCGGCGAGAGCCACAGGTAGAGGCGCAATCGGAGTTATTTTGAGAGGGGTGCCGAAGAACTGCGCGACGAAAACCGTATTACGTCCTTGATAGACGCCGCTTGTCACCCCGATGCCTATTTCCGTGAAGCCATCTTTGAGCATGTTGGCACGGTGCGTCGGGGAATTCATCCAGGCCTGATCGACATCTTCGGATTCGTAGAAATTTACCGCTAAATTTTCTCCGGCGGCAGTATATCGGTACCCTACTTGTTCCAGCCAATACCATGGGGTAAGGCCCTCCGGGCTGGTATGGGCAAAATATCCGCGACTGGCCATATCTTTTGCCTTGAGCACGGCGGCCTCTGTCAGAAGATCGTTTTCCTTAAGCGGCGGCAGGTTGTTTTGTTCTCGCTCTTCGTTGGTGAGATTAGTAAGCACTCCGGGTAGAACCGCGGCGAGAAATTTTGTTTTATCAAAAACTACAAATACTTGCACGAGAAAGCCGAGTTCGACTAAAATAATTAGCAAGAAAAAAAGCGTCATGGATTCGTGGCGCAGGAAATGCGGTTTGTAATCATTCTCCTCGTGCGGAATAAAATACTTTTTCAGCCATTTCGCTACTTTATTCATTATACTTCATATTATACACCTATTTTATAATAAAGTCAAGAGCAGTGGTCTCTTTTAATTCGTATATTTTAACCTATCGGGACAAAAAAACAAAACTCTCTCTGACCTGGGTCGGAGAGGGCATTGTTCCTAGTCCATAATAGTTAGGCCTTTGGAGGAACTTGAGCAGGATTGGCACTCCAAGGAATCAAGTCGGTAGGAATTGGCAAATTCCCAAATTCATCCGGGCACATCAATCTTTTCGCTTCTGCCAGAGATGTTTTATAGAAGATACCCGTTGGCAAATTGAGACCCCAAGGTTTGAGGACGTTGTCCTTGCGTGCCGATTGAAAAATTCTGACAGCGGCTTCAGTATTTGGGCCGTATACGCCGTCAACAATTAGTCCCGATTGTAGGTAACTATTCAGAAAATTCTGAAGAGTTTGCACCTCGTCCTGTAAATTTCTGTAGCCGCGGCGCATGTAAGTGTCCACAGCATTGCAGATATCTGTCGCGGCGCCGAGAACCTGACCTAGAGGTCTCCTCCTGCTGCCACTCGAAGTTGAACTGCTACTTCCACCGCCCCCTCCTTCATCTTCTTCATCATTATCGTTTGGATCGTATGAATCGGAATTATCTACATCTCCGTCTGTGTGACAACCGGAATCAGCAGAATCTATTACATCATCATTATCGTTATCATTGTCATCAGAACACTCTGGCAAATCTGGGCCTGGAGATAGTGTGTCGGTTTCATCATTGTCGTTCGAATCCCAAGAGCTCAAATTTTCCACATTGCCATCCGTATGACAGCCGGGATCATCTGAATCTATTAGGGAATCTTCATTGTCAGTATTATCTATGCCGTCTGAACATTGGTTGGATTCATTTGATTCACTATCGTCATTCGGGTCGTAAGAACTTGAATTATTTACATTTCCGTCGCTGTGACAACCCGGATCATTTTCATCAGCCAAGGAGTCCTCGGAATCGCCATTGTCGCCATTGTCGGAGCACTCCGGAGTCGGTGTCTGGGGCGGAGTGAAGTCATTGATGAAGGTGCAGGTAACTTCGTCTCCTGGATAAACCGTCACTATTTCCCCGTTTTCTGTATCTTGCCCTACTGACTCATTATCATAGACACACTCCACGCTCATTAATGTCCAGTTCCCTTGCTGTGTTTCGATAACGTCGTAAGTTTCCCCATCAAGGTCTGCAAAGACATCGAAGAAGGAAGATGAAGCTGTATTATCAACGGTCGTAAGTTCAAGCCCCGACTCTACGCCGCTTCCAGTGAACTGGAATGCCCCGTCGCCATCAGTCGTATTTTTGACAACCATTATACGGGCCGTGCCATCTTCAAGTGTATTCGTGAAGGTACAAACGACGGTTTCATCTGCGCCGACTTCGACGGCATTGTCCTCGCCAACTATGACTTCGGCGTTATCGTTGGAAGTATTGATACAAGATAAGGACGAAGTGTAATTTGTTCCAGGGTCAGCTTCAGAAACATAATAAGTTCCCACTTCGACTTCATTCGAACCTGTAGTGCCCGCAACTGCGTTCAAAGGCTCGGAATCAACGTCGCTGCCGTCGGCTGTCGTGCCGATATTCAAAGTCGTGCTACCAGCTGTTCCCACCCAAACCTTGACCAGTTCGATTGAGCCGGTATCTGGTTGCTCTTCCTCTTCTGGGACATTAAAGGCAACACAGTAATAAGTGAGGTTCGCCGCTGGTTCATCAACTCTTTCCCAGTTGTCATAATTTGTGACATCGCTATGGCAGTACATTTCAGCTGATACATCAGATTCGGTATTTTCAGGAGCGGCAAACGGAATAAATCCTTCCTTCAGAACTTCCCGAACGAAGAAATGCCAAACATCGTCAGTATCAAACGTTGTGGTAAGAACGCCATTTGAATCCGTCGCGCCCGGGATAGTTTCCCATGGGCTTCCGGTCTCGCCTATAAATGACCCGCCCGGATCAGGCGTATTCGGGTCATCATCATTGGCTACATTCTCTGGTCCCCAATATCTGATTTGGAACTGCCAGTCCGGCTCCAGATTACACTGCGGGTTCTCGTTAAGAAAATCAGAAGCGGTATTTTCATCGATTATCATATCTTCCCCAGCCCAGTTCGGGAGATCGGATTCCTCCGGGCAGACGATTTTTGTTAGTGAAATGGTGGCATCTTCTGGCGGCGGCGGAACTACATGGGTATTAGTAAAAGTGCAAGTAACGTCACCTTCAATTAAAATATTAGTGCCCACCCGGCCTTCCGGATAAAATACCTCCCCTTCGGTTACGTCCGGCTCGCAGCTTACCGATTCAAATTCCCAGCCGTCCTGCAATACCTCAAATATTTCCCACAGACCGTCGTTTCCCACATCGTTTTCTATGTCGTTAAAAGTAACGCAGCCGTCCTCACCCGTTTCACCCTCATGGTCATTTTCATCTCCCGGTAAATTGTCATGGAGCTGCATGGTCCAACCAGCCAAAGGATTACCTTCGCCATCCTGCTTGCAGACAGTGATATCTGAAGTTTCATCGGGGGGCGGTGGGGTTACTTCTACAGTATTCGTAATCGTGCAAGTTGCTCCGTCTTCCGTGAGAGTTATATCGGAACAGCCGTCATACGACACATCAAATCCATCTGCTTCAACTTCTACAACCGTGTACGGGCTTCCGCTTAAGGAAAGTTCTACATCATTTGAACCGTCAGATTCGAATGCTACGACAGCACCTCCATTAATTTGAAAGCTGAAGTCATCTGGAGTTGCATCTGTCTCCCCTTCGATAACTTTAACAATTGTAATAACCCCCGGTTCTGGGTCGTCACCTGGACATTCTACTGTACCCTCAAATAACAAGTCATCTTCGTGTCCAGCTTTGGGCGTTCCATTATTTTCAAAATGGCCGCTAATCGCGTTTTCATTTGTGTGTATTGTATTGTAAGAGCCGCTGCCTGTTGCGTGACAAATGGTCACCGGTGCAGGGGGGGCCGCAAAAACTACAAGTGCTGCGGTTGTCCCAACAACAGCAAATACGCTTAGAAATGCCAGGAACTTGGAGAGATTTTTCATAATATTTTCTAAATTTGACTAATAAATAAATTAATAATAAAAAAAACAAAGTTCCTTCAATATACCGGAACCCTAACATATATAGGTTGGCTTGTCAAATTTCTGGGGATATCCTGTGGATACCAAAAAACCCCAAAAAGACACCTGTTACCAAAGACGCAGACAGGCATAAATAATTACAAGTATAAGTTTAAAAAGTAAAGTAACGAGCGAGACCGCCGACTACCGGAAGTGATTTTTCACGCCCTTGCACGACGTTTATGATTCCGATAATGGAAAGAACAAGGAGAGCCAGGCGAATTAAGCTGTAGAGTTCCCAGAGTGGCAACATCATTCCGGCCATTAATATTGAAAGAATGATTTCTATGCAAAAGAGAACCAGCCCTTGCTTGACGTGAAATTTCACAGCCGGGTCATCCTTCTTCGTGAGAAGTGAAATTAGCACTAGCGGTCCCAAATAGGATAAAATTCCAAAAATTTTATTATCCCCTTTCGTGTTCATGACATTATTTTGAGGTTCCATAAATTTATTTCGTTAGCGTTTAGTAATAATTATTCCTGTGCCCAGAAAACATGAGTGAGAACTTTCTCTCCCCTGCCTAAATCTCGGACGAAAACGTTGTCTCTCCCCTGCAGGTCTTGCCTGACGCTCCTTCCCCATTCCAATCGGTTCTCAAGATTTTCTGGAAGCGCGTTTCCCTTTTTACTCGGAGCCGATGAAAGAATTGTGGTAATACTATCGAGATGCGTATAAATTGTTCCGAGCTGTGCGTAGTCATGTGTGTTGGGGTGTTCATTCGAAGGATCGGTCGCGGAGGCGCCGCCCACGCCGCCGTCCGGATCATTGGTGTAATCCATGCAGCTCCCCAGATTCGCGTTGCCGAAGTTCTCATCCTGGTGGTCGAGCCCAAAAGTATGACCAACCTCCTGGCAGACTACGAATTGTTTCCAAGCCGGAGTATTGTAGGTGGAAGTATTAAAGTATGTGTCGTTCATTTTGGTGACACCCTGCGTGATGTGTTTTCCGCCCGTAATCCATATTTGAGCAATGCCGAGCCAGCCATTATTGCCATATTTGCTATTGCAAACCTCTACTCTGCCTAAGGTCGCCCGGCAATTTTTTGGATTACTAAGACCTGACACAACACTAGTGTTTAAAACTGACGACGCGGTCCAATCGACTGATGCCGTGGAAAGATGCGTGTCCCACGTGGAAGACATGTTGTCCCCTAATTTCAAAGTAAAGGGATTCGAGGTGCGAGCCCAGTGGTAACCGCCCCAGGAATGACTGGCGTTGGCGCTTCCCGGAAGTGAAAGGAATCCCACTAAAAGAAACATAATAACAATAAAAGATATTTTTTTATGCATGTTTTTTATTAATTACTACTAAGACAGTATTATATCATATGCTTGAAAACAAGCCAGCCGAGTTTCTATGGTATTGTCAGCCATTTTATTTTGTAGTATAATCCTCGTTTGTTAATTGATATGGATCCCGTTAGAAATTAATATGGATGAATTCAATAAAATCATAAAGCGTGAGTTAGCGGCGGGGGCGAACCTCTCAATTATCAACTTAATTGACGAACTTCTCAAGCATGCCGCTGCCATTCGCGCCTCCGACATTCACATCGATCCGCAGGAGAGAGCTGTACGGCTTCGTTTTCGAGTCGATGGCGTTCTCGAAGACGCCCTGCCCCTGCCTAAAAATATCCATTCGGAAATAATTTCGCGCATTAAGGTTTTATCCCAGCTTCGCACCGACGAGCACCATTCCGCGCAGGACGGTCGCTTTAGAAGCATCATTGCCGGCTCGGGCTCGGTGGATGTGCGCGTCTCCATCGCTCCCACTTATCACGGCGAGAATGCAGTGCTGCGCTTGCTCTCGGACAACGTAGAAAATTTTACTCTGGAGACACTCGGTTTCAGTGCGCCGGATCAGAGAAAAATTCTGCAGGCAATTAAGAAGCCCTCGGGCATGATTCTGGTTACCGGGCCTACCGGCTCGGGCAAAACTACGACTCTCTACACGCTCATCAAAATGTTAAATTCGAAAGAAATTTCCATCGTTACCATTGAAGACCCGATTGAATACGCCGTAGAAGGCGTAGAGCAGATACAGGTCAACTCGCGGACGGGACTAACTTTTGCCAATGGCCTCCGTTCGATTCTCCGTCAGGATCCGAATGTGATCATGGTAGGCGAAATTCGCGATATAGATACTGCGAGCATTGCCGTCAACACCGCCCTCACCGGCCATTTGCTTCTCTCCACCTTGCACACTAATGACGTTTCCACGACGCTCCCGCGGCTCCTGGACATGAAAGTAGAGCCGTTTCTGGTCGCCTCTACGGTCTCTATTGCCATTGGCCAGCGTCTGGTGCGGAAAATTTGCACGACCTGCAAGGAGGACAAAATTGTGACCGAAGAAGAATACAAGCGCCTTGTTGAAACAGTGCCGAGTGCGGTCCTAAATCGGAATAAAAAATACTTTCATGGCAAGGGTTGCCCCAAGTGCAATGGTATGGGCTACAAGGGCCGCATCGTCATCGCCGAGGTTCTGGTAGCGGATGAAGAAATTCGCGAAGCAATTTTACGTAAGGCCTCCGCCAGCGAAATGAAGCAACTGGCGATCAAAAACGGCATGACCACCATGCTCTCGGACGGGTTCCAAAAGGCACTCCAGGGCCTGACTACCATCGAGGAAGTTCTTCGGGTGACTCATGAATAGTCCAAAAAGACAATTTGATATTGCAAGGAAGAAAATTTCTTCAAAAAAAACGCAAATAGCAAAATTTTCCTTCCCGAAAATTAAAATACCGAAATTTTCCAAATTAAAAAAAATTAAATTCCCGAAGCTGGATTTCTCGTTCCCCGCCCGGTTTTCAGTCAAAAAGCAGACATTTTTTGCCAAGCGTCTCTCTTTCCTGATCCGGGCCGGCGTGCCCATGCTCGAGAGTTTGCACGTGATCAAGGAACAAACCAAGTCCAAATCCGAAATAAAGGTTTTCAGTCGAGTGCTCTCCGACGTAACCAATGGGCAAACCCTGGCGGTGTCACTCGCTCGCTTCAAGGGTGTTTTCGGCAATTTCGCCATCAATATTATCAAGGCCGGCGAATCGAGCGGCACCTTAATCCAGAGCTTGAATTATTTAGCGGATGAATTAAAGAAGAAAGAAATTCTCCGCAAGAAAATAATGAGCGCCCTCCTCTACCCCATTATCATAACTATTGCCACCTTCGGCATTACCGGACTTTTGATTGTCTACATTTTTCCAAAAATTCTCCCAATATTCGCGAGTTTGAAAGCGGAGCTTCCGCTTTCCACTCGTATGATCATAGCCATAAGCAATGTGGTGCGCAATGACGGCTGGTATATTTTCTTCGGCCTGGCAATTATTGCCGCAGTTGTTATGGTTTTAATTAAAAAAGTGCATCAGGTTAGATTTATTTATGACGGACTCATTCTGCGCGTTCCGCTTTTCGGCGGGATTGCCAAAAAGTACAATCTTACCAATACTCTTCGCACCTTAGGGCTACTGCTCAAGAGCGGACTCACTCTTACCGAATCGCTCCTCATTACTTCAGATACGACTCATAATGTCCAATACAAAAAGGCCTTTAATGACACCTCTATGGCAGTTATGCGAGGCAAAAATATGTCGGATATATTTAGACAGTTTCCTTCACTTTTCCCCGACATGGTGGGTCACATGATCGGGGTCGGCGAAAAAAGCGGCAATTTATCCACTACCCTGATTTACCTTTCCGAATACTACGAAAATGAATTTGATGATCAGACCAAGAATCTTTCAAGCTCCATCGAGCCGGCGCTCATGATAATTATGGGTGTTCTGGTCGGCTTTGTAGCTATCTCTATCATTACGCCGATCTACGGTATTACCCAACATTTGACACCAAAATGAGATGAAGGGCTTTACTTTGATTGAAATACTCGTTGTCACAGCCATTATTGGATTAATTATTGGTTTCGGTATGATTGTGGATTGGAGCGTTATTGGTCAGAATAACTTTTCAGCGGAGCAGACAAAAATAGTTTCTATTTTAGAAAAAGCGCGCAGTCGAGCCATGGCGAACATGTTTGAATCGCCGCATGGCGTATGCTATGTCGCACCGAACTACATTTTATTTAGAGATACCTGTGGGGGAGGATTTACTGAACCCATTCCTGCAAACGCCAACATAACTGTCACTTTTCCAACTATTACTTTTGAACAACTGACGGGTAATGCAACTGGTGATACCATCAACATAACCGACGGCACAAAATCTGCCGATATAATAATAAATGATGCAGGCACAATTAACTGGTAAAAACAAAAAAGGACTTGTCCTTTGCTTGTCGAAGGGTTTTTCAACTCTTGAAATTCTCATTGCTTTCGCAGTGCTTATTTTATGCATCACTGCCGTCATTCTGGTTGTTTTCGGCAATCAATCTGTGGCGGTGGACACACAAACAAACATAGAAGCTATTTCCAAGGCCCAGGCATTACTCGAAAAAGCCCGCGCTGATTCTAGAGAGGATTTCGAATCGGTGGAGGATTGCGATGATGGAGGGGTTACTCCATGCTCTGGTGTCGCTGACCCTCTTTATAACAGAAAATTAACCATTGATCCGGCCTCTGTCACGCAATGCGGAGAGGATATTATTAGCAGTACAAATTGGACAGTCGAAGGACGAACAATGACTGTGGATTTTATAACGCACCTTGGCGACATAGTCACTGCTTTAGCTCTCGGCGGCGACTGTGCTTTCACTCCACCCGGCTTGGATGACTGGAAGAAACCTATTGACCTAAGTTATGGTGGCATTGATTTGAAAACCGAAGGTAAAGGCAAAGCGATAGATGCACAAAATAATATTGCCTACTTGGTGACCAAGGCGGCTGGCAATAATAAGGATGATTTTTATATTTTTGATGTTTCTGATATTGATAATCCTGTTAAGCACGGTGTTCTCGATATTTCTGATGGACTTGAGGATATAGACGTTGCCGGAGATTATGCTTTCATTGCCAATGATGAGAACAAAAATACAGAGCAACTTGTAGTTGTTGATATTTCGGACCTGGATGCACCGAACAAATTTACGCCAGTGTCGCTGCCCGGTGTGAGTGGGACATGTCCCGCTACTTGTCCGGGAGGCAGATCTATTTTTTATTTTAATGAACGCGCTTATCTGGGAACACATAGATTAGTTGCAGGCGGCGCAGCGGAGTTCCACGTTTTCGATGTTACCACTCCAAGCTCTCCGAGCTGGTTGGGAAGTAAAGGTGGGGTGGCGTTGGGTGACCCAGTGGATCACAATCTAAACGATATCTTTGTTAAAACCCAAGCCGTCGGAGGCACTACTCGGACCTACGCCTATCTTGCAACTTCCAATGATATCGGCGAGCTTACAGTTCTCAACGTTACCAATCCGGGCTCTATCCCCAATCCCGCAGGAACTCCGGCTACCGGCAGCATTCTCAATTTGCCAGGAAGCAATGCTGCCAACGAACGATTGGACGGGACTAGTTTATTTGTTCTAGGCGATCGAGCGTATGTCGGTCGGGAGCGAGCTACCAATGCTATGAGCCGGGACTTTTTCGTCATTAATATCAGTAATCCCGGGACACCGTCGATTCTCGGATCAATGAATCTCGGCTTAAACAGTAGCGGATCAAGCGTAGTCGGCATTCATGTCGCGGCCAATTTGGCATTCGTCGCGACTTCAGACCCTAACAAGCCCTTTGTGGTTCTTAATATTTCCGACCCCGCCGCGATCACTCGTTGGGACGTCGTTGCTTGTGGGATTGACTTTTCAACCTATCCTACCGACCTTGATTACGATAATAATTTGATTTATCTGCCGCTTTTCAATGCGAGTTCCAATGTTAACCTAAAAATTATTAAAGCAATCGGCGGAAGTTGCTAATGACGAGAAATAATAAAAACTCGAGAGGATTTACACTAATGGAGGTCCTTCTCTATATTGCGCTATTTACTCTGCTCATGGGCAGCGCATTTATTATTGCGTATCAGCTGATCCAGGGGGCAAGCAATCTTGAAGTAAAAAATACTGTTCAAGAAGAAGGCAATTTTGTTTTACGAAAAATTAACTGGGCGCTAACGGGTATTGACCCGGCCAGTACGCCCTCGATTTCGGGTCCAGCATGCGAAAAGGCAATATCTGTTGTTAGATCTGATGGATCGATGAGCCCGGTTGATATTAGATTGAACACAGTTGACGGAAAAATCGAAATGCGGGAGAATGGCGGTTCCTACTCCCCCATTACTACAGAAAACATTTCAGTAGATTGTCTCACTTTTACACTGATAGCTGGTGCCCCGGCAGGAATTACAGCAACAGCTAGAATTAACGGGCTTGATTTTATTATTGCCAAATATCAACGAAAATAATGAGAAGGAAACAAAAAAATTCAGGATTTATTGCTTTAATGTTTGCCATTATTATCTCTGTTGTTCTTTTGCTAATTGCGACCAATTTAGGTTTCACCGGGTTCTATGGACTTTCTAATGTCCTAGATTCTGAATTAAAAGAGCGCAGTTCTGCTGCCGCAGAAGCTTGTGTCGACACGGCACTCTTAAAATTTATTAACAATCCCGGCTATAGTGGAGGAGAAGACATCGATGTTGATGGAGTAGCTGGAAATGACTGCACTATCGATTCAGTTACAAGCGGTGAAATAAAAGTCCAAGGGTATTACGACAACAAGTATTTCACAAACTTGAAAATTGAATTTGACCCGGATGACATGACTATTTCAAAATGGGAGGAATGCCCTTCCCTTAGCTCTTGCTAAGATATAGGTTTTATGATAGAACTACAATTATTATTAGTTATAAATAAATTATGAAGAAATCATTAAGAAATAGAGGTTTTACGCTCATAGAAATCTTGGTCGTTATCGGTATTATTGCTATCCTAGCGGCGATTGTTTTAGTGGCAATCAATCCTGCTAGACATTTTCGTGAGGCAAGCAATACACAACGTAGTTCAAATGTGAATGCAATATTGAACGCTGTAGGTCAGTTTATTGTTGCTAACAAAGGAGAATTACCAGATGACTTGGATAGTGCAGTAGATGATATTAAAGATGATGGTGATTCTACTGACGACGCGAACGAGGCAGATATATGTGATCAGTTGGTTCCGGAATATATTCCTGCTCTTCCGGCCGATCCAACTTTAGACGATCAAGCACTTAGTGAAGATGACTGCGCAGATGCAGCCGATGTTTATGATACCGGTTACACTATAGAACTTGATGGTAATAGAGTTATTGTTTGTGCACCAGAAACTGTAGATGTAGATACTGGCGCAGTAGTTGCAGCTGCAGATCAGATTTGTGTTACTCGCTAAATTTACTCAAAATACTCCGGAGTATTGAGGGCCATCCAGTCGAGGAGCTGGCGCATGACTGAAGAGGCGTTCACGCTATTTGTTGTAGGCCCTGACTCCATCATTACAGTAAAGGCATATTTTGGGTTTTCATAAGGCAGGAATCCTATTACCCAGGAATTGACCCTATTTTTCGCTGCGCCGATTTGCGCCGTTCCAGTTTTGACCGCCACCTCTACGTAGGGCACATTAAGCACTGATGCTGTCCCTTTAGTGACTGCCTGTCGCATGCCCTCGCGGACTATTTGAAAATATTCTTTGTTCATTTCTACCTCGGTAGTTTTTGCTTCCATCACTTTGTCGCCCAGGGCGAAGTGTGGAGTCATTAATGTGCCGGAGTTGGCAATCGCTCCTGCCGCCCGAACCATTTCTATCGGCGTCACCTGAAAACCATATTGTCCGATGGCAGTGTGGTAGGTGTCGCCAATGCGCCAAGGGTCGCCATTGAATTTTTTTATTTTCCATTCCGGACTTGGAATAGTGCCATTGGTTTCGTCAGGCAAATCAACTCCGGTTGTCACTCCGAGGCCGAAAAGTTTTGCATACTTTTCAATGTTTAAAATCCCCAGTCCCTTTTGGTTCTCATAGCCGCCGCCAATGCTATAAAAGTAAACGTCCGAGGAAACAGCCAGGGCCTCGCGCATATCCGTCCAACCGTTTACCCGCCAGTCCTTGAAAACAGTTTTTTCACCGAGCAGATAGGGATTGGGTATGGATATTGAACCAGTCGAAAGGATTTGTTTATGAGGGTCAATGATATTTTCAGCCAATGCCCCTAGTGCCAGGAATGGCTTTACGATAGAGCCAGGAGTATAAAGCCCGGAGATAGTTCTGTCCAAAAAAATCTTTCTTTTATCAGCAAGATAATTTTTTATGGCCGGCTCATCTTTGCCCAAGGAGAGAATTTCAGAGTTGTATTCCGGAAAACTGGTAGAAGCGATAATTTCTCCATTATAAATATTCATAATGACTCCGGCCCCGCCGGAAAATGAAAAATTCTCTGCCGCATTTTTAATTAGGGAAAATAATTCTGTTTGTACTCGAGCATCTATTGTAGTTATCAAATCAACGCCTCGCACCGGAATATTCACAATGTTTTCCGAATGGATTGCTCCCCGAGCATCAGTTTCTGTTATTTTCGAACCGTTCTTTCCGTTGAGAATGTCCCCATACTGTTTCTCCAATCCATCCAGGCCCTCAAATTCGCTTTGCCAATAATTACCCGACTTATCTTTAGCCGGGTAGTTCACGTATCCTAAAACATGCGAAAACCCGCTTTGCTTGTAAGTCCTGATGCCAAAGTCCTCCCCTGTGCCCTTTTTATTCCAAGCCAGTTCAATCTTATTACGATCGTAGATGATACCCCGATCCGCAAAAATGATCACTTTTTGCAGGGTATTATTCTTGCTTCTTTCATAATACCGCTCGCCCTGATTTATTTGTAAGTATCCAAGACGAATGAAAAATATCAAAATAAAGGCAAAGAAAAAACTGCCCATAATAAAAATCGTTTTTTTTGTGATCGGTTTTTCAATTCGCCCCTCAAACTGCTGACGATTAAAGTTTTGCAGGTTTTTTGAATCGAGAAAAATTTCATCCGGCTCTATTAGGGAATCATGTTTCTTTTTTCTTTTAAACAATCGAACCATCATCTTATTTCGGATAAAATTTTAACTTCTTTTTAAAATATTCCAGGGCAATTAATCCCAGCGCTGAAATTGTAAAAGATATGTAAGTTGCGCCCCCAAGTCCCGCTCCCGGAACCCCGAATAATAAATCCGAAAGAAGAAATAGAACGACGGCTTCCCAGAAAATTGAAAAATATAGTGCCATCCCGAAGGCCAAAATTACCGAAAGCCAAAAAGGAAAATAAAGTATTGAAACAAGAAACCCCAGCGAGGCCAAAATTCGAAGCACCATTTTTCTATCTTACCCTAAAGAGACCTAGGACGCGAGTTTTGACGCCAGGCCGGTATAATTTAGAGGAGTGATTGCCTTAAGTTCAGCTTTAACTTTATCCGTCACCTTTAACGAATCAATAAAGCGAGACAAATCATCCATAGTGACTGCTTTGCCGCGGGTAAGTTCCTTTAGCTTCTCATACGGCATTTCTACGCCTTCTCTACGTAGAACTGTTTGAATTGCTTCCGCAATCACTTCCGGGTGAGCCATTAAATCCTGCTTTATTTTTGTTTCATTAATCTCAATTTTACGTAAACCCTTCAAAAGCATCACGTATGCAAGATATGAATGCCCAAAGGCGGCGCCAAAGGTTCTCTCGACGGTTGAATCAGAAAGGTCGCGTTGCAGGCGCGATACCGGGAGCTTGCGGGCAAAAAATTCAAACAGCGCATTTGCTAGTCCTAAATTACCTTCACTATTTTCGAAATCAATCGGATTTATTTTATGGGGCATGGTGGAGGAACCCGTCTCCCCTGCCTTGGGCTTTTGAATTATCCAACCGTCGGAGATATATCGCCACATGTCTTGACTAAAATCTATAAGAATAGTATTGATTCTTCTTAGAGTGTCGAAAATTGCTACGTAATTATCATGACACTCAATTTGGGTAGAAATAAGATTAGGTTCTAGGCACAAATCATGAATGAAGTTTTTACTGAAGGCAAGCCAGTCAATCCTGGGATAGGCGACGAAATGCGCATTGTAGTTGCCGGTTGCCCCGTTTAATTTTGCCCGGATTTTTACTGCTACCAAATATTCCAGCTGTTTTTCAATTCGCGACGCGAATACTTTCATTTCTTTGCCAAAAGTAGTCGGGCTGGCGCTCTGGCCGTGCGTGCGAGCGAGCATGGGCAAGTCCTTGTGCTTTTTTGCCAAGCCATTTATTTCTCCAAGTATAATTTTAATTTCAGGCACGATAACTTTTTCCAAGGAAGCGGACAATATGAGCGCATAAGCAATATTGTTCGTGTCTTCCGAAGTTATAGCGAAATGAACCCACTCTACGCAATCCTTAAGCGCAGTTTTGGCAAGAGCATCTTTTATGAAATACTCAACTGCCTTTACGTCGTGGTTGGTCGTTTCTTCGAGGACCTTTATTTTTTTATAAGAAGCGTCATCAAATTTTTCGTAAATTTCCCTGATGGTTTTAGTTTCGGACGGAGAGAACTTTCGGAGAGCGGTTTTACCGAGGGCGGATAGAGCGATCAAATACTCGCATTCCACCATCGTGCGATATTTCATCAGGGCAAGCTCCGAAAAATACGGCTCCAGGGCTCTGGTTTTTTCAAAATACCTTCCATCCAAAGGACTTATAGCGTGCATTATTTTAGTTTGGCTAAATTATTTGTAATACGATCAGTGATTGATTGCGAAAAATCATATTCGAATTTCTGGCCGGTTATTTGTTCATAAATTTGGATATATCGCCTGGAAAGTTCCACCACCATGCCTTTCGGCGCCTCTGGCAATTTCGCATCTTTATACGGATCTGAATTTGCCTTAAACCATAACCGCAAAAACTCTTTATCGAAATTTTCTGGCTCGAGACCTTGATCAATGCGTGCTTGATATGAATCAGCTTGCCAAAAACGAGACGAATCCGGTGTATGTATTTCGTCGATAAGCATAACATTCCCCTTTTTATCCAGACCAAACTCGTATTTTGTATCTACTAATATTAACCCTTTTTTTAGCGCAATTTCTTGTCCGCGAGCGAAAAGTTTTAGGGCAATGTCTGAAATTTTTTGCCATATTTCCTGAGTCATCATTTTTTCCTCCAAAATAATTTTACTATTTAGGGGCCGATCATGTGCTTCAAATTTAGTGGTTGGGGTAATGACCGGTTTTGTCAATTTTTGGTTCTTCTTCATTCCATCTGGTAAAACAAAATCCCCGAAGTCCCTCTGTCCTTTTTGGTATAGTGTCCAAGTAGAAGTTCCCGTAACTCCAGTAATATATCCGCGCACTACCATTTCGACCGGGAGCACTTCGCATTTTTGAGCTACGATCACATTCGGATCGGGACTTTGGACAAAATGGTTTGACACAATATCTTTTGTTTGTTCGAACCAGAACTTAGTTATTTGAGTCAAAATTTCTCCCTTAAAGGGTATTAAGGCTAAATTTCTATCAAAAGCCGAATATCTGTCCGTAGCGATCAAAATCAACCTATCATTTTGCACGTAAACATCCCGCACCTTGCCCACCTTTTTTTCACCCAAATCTGTAAAATTAGTATCAGTCAAAACATCATTTATATGTTCTGTTATTATTTTTATATCCATAATTATTTTCCTGGTGGCGCTAAAATTATTTTCCCTGGTTCAAAAATTACTTGCCCGTTACCTTTTATAATCTTTCCTATTGGGTAAGCATGTACTCCGAATGCTTTTAAATGTTTTATTGCGTCTTCGACAAAATT
>Ga0209541_10002886_pt1 | contig 32140 bp, 30 predicted proteins | sample RifCSPlowO2_01_FD_184027 | JGI IMG/M metagenome (GOLD analysis project Ga0209541, IMG submission 184027) | Groundwater microbial communities from Rifle, Colorado - Rifle CSP2_plank lowO2_0.1 (SPAdes) (version 2) | ecosystem: Environmental > Aquatic > Deep subsurface > Groundwater | place... | reverse complement strand
TCGTGCCTGTCAGCTATATATCTAAGCATGCCAATTGCTTCTTCAATGCAATCTCCTAATCCATCCCTCCCAGAAGGATAAAACCTGTCAACATTTGGAAGAATCAGCTGGCCTAAGCCTGTTGCACTTGATCTCGGTTCTATTTGGCCATCTCTAAGCAGCCTGTGTACTTCAGACCACCTATCTCTATTTTCTACATTATCAGCTTCTGTGCCGTCTCTTAGTGTTATAGTATAATTAGGCCTTCCAACCCAACCCTGCGACTCAGCTGCTAAAATAGCATGCAATGAATCGCTTCTTGCCCATTCGATAGGCAGCTCTGCTCTTTGTGTAGCATATTCAAATAACTGGACTGCTTCTTCTGAACCAGGAACATACCTCTCCTGGCATAAAAGAATTCTCGAAGGCTGTCTACGATTATGTACACGATGTTCGTATCCTGAATCATCTATATCAGATTCAGATCGTTCTTCTCTCCCATCGATTTCGTTGTTTATATTGCCTTCTATATTATCTTCTATTGTGGATTGTGATGATTGCGGCTCTTGTTCTGCTCCAGTATTTTCCGATACTGCAAGCTCGATCCTTGGCAATGTTGTAACCAGCGCATATGCAATTAATGCTGTTTTTCCCCAGCCAATTAATCCAGAACCTTTATGCCTTCTAAGTCTTTTGTCATTGTATTTTTTGGCAGCATTGGATAAGGCACTAACACCATATTTGTTTAATGGATACAATCCAGCAACTGCTGCAAGCGTAACTGCCAATGGCTTTAAGTCATCTGGAAATGACTGCAAGGATTCTAATAACTCAGAGCCTTCAATAGCTCCATATAAAAAGGCTGAATTCACTGCTGAAGGAATAGCTACTTTATCCAAAACTCTGTCAATGCTTAATTTTGCAGAGTCGATACATTTTACAACTTTCATACTCGTGTCTAATATTTTAGTCATATTACTATCATGAAATCATGTTATTTATAAATGTTTCTATTTTTATTACTTGTTAGGGGTTACATTTTTTAAATCTCATTTTCCCACCAGGGTATATCGTTGCAGGTGGTCGGTTTTCTTTGATACTGAGAAATTGGGAAATTTCCTGCAAAACATTTATAACTATAGCAACTATAGTTGCTATAATATGGCAACAACAACCATTCAACTCAGTCGGGAAACCAAAAATCTGCTGGATACCTTTGGTACCAAAGAAGATACGTATGAGACTATTCTTAAACGAATGTACACATTGGCGGTAAAAGAGCAGCTGAGGGAATTCTTGCTTTCCTCTGAAGGGGCGATTCCAATAGATGAAGCAATTGCACGGGCTAAAAAGAGATGGCACAAGTAGAGATCGTTCAGTCTCTCTTTGAAGAGATCAACAAAAAGTTTAAGCACCAAAGTGTTGAAATTTTAAGCTATTTGAAATCACTGGAGTCTTCTCCGCAAAAAGGCAAATTGCTCGGAACAGTGGGAGGCATCGTCATCAAAGAGCTCAAGTATGAAAGCTTCCGGTTCTACTTTATTACCGATGGATTTAAGCTCAAATGTCTTAATCAGGAAATACTTGTCGATCTTCTTTTGCGTTTTGTACGGATGTCTGACAAAAAGCGCCAGCAGCAAACCATCGAGGATATCAAGCATATTTTAAGAACAATTGGTTCAGGTGGGTTTTGAACAGTGTTTAATAACATTATGATAACATTCTAATAATATTCAAGTGCTAAACTCAGAAATTTTTCTCTGAAATATACTAAAAGGAATTAGGTTTCGAACAGAAATCTAAGGATTTTTAGTATAGAAAAAGTATATCTTTGTTACTTTAGATCATATCTAGACTTCATCTCATCATAAACTATATTAGATATTTCCCTAATTATTCCTCCTCTAGAAGCGGTCCAAAGAGTAAGGTTTCCTGCACGAGTATCTTTTTGAATAATTCCAATTATCGTGTAAGGATATTCTCTCTCATCATTTCCTTGACCAAAAATAATTCCCATATCTCCACATAATCTAGAAGTAGTTCCAGTTTTATTAAGAAACCTTGTTCCTTCAGGAATACGAACAGCGCCCCTATAAATTCTATTTGGTCTTCTTCTTCCATCAGGACGAGACATGCTCATTAATCTTGTTAGTTCATCAGACATCGGTAAATTGCGATTATGAAGAGCATACAAAAATCTACTATAATCATGAGCTGAAGCCATATTAAGGTAGGTTGCGCCTCCTGAAGGGATATATTCAACGATATCCGTTTCCCTTAGCATTTCTCCATAATTTTCGCTTAAAATTCTTTGAACTTCACTCGGACCATCCATTTGTTCCATAACCCAGTTGGTTGCATCATTATCGCTTCTAAGAAGCATTGCCTCACATTTTGCAGTACTAATTGGACCATAAGCAAATCTGCCACTATCTACTTCACGAAAGAAAGCTAAAACAACTAATGGTTTGATCATACTTGCCGCTTGTCTAGGGATGTCTTCATTAATACTAACTAATTTTTCATCAGCTGTAAAATCATAAACAGACCAAGAAGTGTTTTCGTCAGAGGCGATATCTCCTGAATCTCTTAATCTACTGATGTAATCCTCAATTCTTAGTTCTAGAGGATGTGCTTCTTGAGTACTAGCTAAATGTGGTAGACTTATACCTACCGCACTTAATCCAATTGTCCTTAAAAATTGTCTTCTTTTCATTTTATTATCTCCTTTTGAATATCGATGAATCCCCTTCTATATAAATGTTTCTGTTTTTACTACTTACAAATAGTTAAAAACTAATCAAAACTTCTTTTTTATATATTAGTTATGCATCTCTAATAATATGAAAAATAAGAAAGCGCATCTTAATGAGTCTCTTAATGAACCTCTCAATGAATTTCATGGCGCAGAAGCAATTGTAAGAATTGGCAAAAAAATTGGCGAAAATGTAGTGAAAAAGAGGGTAAAAAAAGGCTATAGAATTAAAGAGTTAGATGAAAGCATAAGGAAATACAGAACTAAAAGAGAAGTAAAAATTTTAGAAAAATTAAATGCAATAACAATAAATACAATAAGTCCAAAAATAACAAAGACGAAAATAACAAATGCAAAATTCACTCCAAAACTGATAAGCCAATCCGATTATGAATTAATTATGGAACATCTTCCAGGAAAGCACCTTGATAAAATAATTACAAAAGAAAACTACAAAAAAATTGCTGCAGACTTAGGCAGTAAAATAAAATATCTTCATGACAATAGCATAATACATGGCGATTTGACGACTGCAAATATATTGGTGGATGATAATCTGGACATCTGTATAATTGATTTTGGACTGAGCTTCTTCTCAAATAAAGTTGAGCATAAGGCAGTCGACATTCACGTATTAAAAGAAGTGATTGAAAGCAGTTTTGATTTCGGGCATGATTTCATGAAAATTCTACTGAAATCTTACGATGAGTCATCAGTCGAAAAAAGATTAAAAGAAGTTGAGAAAAGAGGAAGGAACAAAAACAAATAAGCAAGAAAATAATAATAAATAAGAATAGATAAACAATAATAGCAACTAAGAAAATAATAAACCAGTAAGTCAATAAGATGATAATTCTAGAATCACTATCCAATAAAATAATAATTTAACGATATGGATGTATTTATCAAGCAGCTTTCATAATGAGTTCTTTCGTGTTTTTCTCTCTGAATTTTTTGCTCTGCCCAATTTTTCCTTTATTTCTTCTTCTATCATCTTTAAAATATGGTCGCATGTGATTGCTGGACCTATATTCCCACGCTCGGCATGAAAAACACCCAAATCAGATGTAACTGTGATTTTGCAATAATAGCTTTTGACCTCTCTTGTCTGCTCTTTGTGCGGGTGGATATCCATTTGTATATGCGGTTCTGGCCCAAGATGCTTTTTATATCTCTCAAAGAAATTGTCAATATGTCTTCCAACCACTTCTTTGTCATATGGGTTCAAGTATTCTACTCCTATAATCTTAACATGGTACAGCTTTTGTTCTTCTTTGCCTTTATTGCTTTTCTTATCCATACATATGCGCCATTTTTGCTTTCCGTGTCTTAGGCATAAGTCCTATATTAAGCTTTTGATTGCTCAAATTGGGTCACAAACCCCGCAGCTCTTGCGATATCAATAATCCCAATTTGAGGCTTAATGATTTTCTATTTGTCATTTTCTCTTTTTCAAGTTCTTGACCAATTCCTTTACTGCCTCGGCTATATGTTTTGCATTTATTCCATATAAATCCAACAACTCATCTTTCTGGCCTGAACGAGGAATGTCTCTTACACAAAGATGTTTAGATGCAATTTCTCCTCTCAAAGAAGATAAGACTGCTTCTCCTAATCCTCCGCATCGATAGTGATCTTCAGCAACAACAACTTTTCCATTTGTTCTTTTTACAGCCTTATTTATTCCATCAATGTCCAATGGTTCGATAGAGTACGCGTCTATTACCTGAATCATTATCTTTTCTTTCTTTAACAATTCATGCGCCTTTAATGCTTCATGCACCGTTATCCCTGCGGCAATTACTGTAGCAATATCCTTATCGCTTTTAGCAAGCACTTTGCTTCCTCCTATAGGGAATTTTTCATTTTTATCGTATATAATAGGCGTCTTAGGCCTTAATGTCCTTAGGTATGCCATGCAGTCATGTTCGACCATCTCCTTTACGCAATATTCTGTACTGACTGCATCAGAAGGATGAAGTACAATGCACTTAGGAATGCTTCTAAACATCGCAATATCCTCAAGCCCCATCTGAGAGGGTCCGTCTTCTCCTATGCTTACTCCGCAATGCGAGCCTACAAATTTGCATTTTGTAAAAGAATAAATACCCATCCTGATAAAATCATGGGCTCTTGTGATGAACGCAGAAAATGTGGAAACAAACGGCATGAATTCTTTTGCATCTAAACCTATTGCCATTCCGACCATATTTTGTTCAGCAATAAAATTCTCAAAAGAACGATTTGGAAATTTTTCAAAGAAAGATTCAGCTTTTGTGGAATTTTTAACATCTCCGTCAAGCGCAATAACATCTGTTCTTGCTTCTCCTAAATTGACAAGGGCATTCCCATATGCGTCTCTCGTTGCAATATTGTCGCCTTTTTTATACTTAGTAAACTCCATATCTGTTTTCTTAAACTTGGGAATTTCAGCAGGGAATTGCTTATTCACATATTTTGCAGAATCAATCTCTTTTAATCCTCCAATTTTTTTTATTGCCTTCTCTGCCAAATCTTTTGACAATGGAACACCATGCCATCCGTTTTTATCAGATACATCTGCAAAACCTTTTCCCTTGATTGTTTTGCATATTATTGCGCATGGTCCATTGAATTCGTTTGCTTTTTTCAGCACTTTTTTAATCTCATTTATGTCATGCCCATCTATCGTTAAAGCATGCCATCCAAATGCCTCAAATTTTTTCTTATATATTTCTACATCATGGCCGTGTTTTGTCGGCTGGCTCTGGCCGAGCCTGTTGACATCGACAATAGCATATAACTTTTTTAAATTATAATAAGCTGCGATATCGCATGCTTCCCATACTGAACCTTCAGCCATTTCTCCATCTCCTAAAACCACGAATGTTCTTGCTGGAGATTTTGCCATTGTCTGGGCCATTGCTATTCCTGTGCCTATGCTTAATCCCTGGCCAAGAGAGCCTGTTGCGGCCTTGATCCATTTCATCCTTGGTGTAGGATGACCTTCCAAGACACTGTCAATTTTTCTAAGTGTAAGCAGGTCTTTCTTGTCAATTATTCCTGCTTCTGCATACGCCGCCCAAAGAATAGGAGCAGCGTGGCCTTTTGAAAGGACAAACTCATCATTCCCCCAATCATTTGGATTTTTTACATTGTAATGCATTTCATCAAAAAACAAAACGGACATAATTTCAGCCATTGACATGCAGCTTGTCGGATGTCCGCTTCCAGCTTCAGTTGTCATACGAATAGAATGTATCCTTAAGTTATCTGCAATGTCCTGAAGTATTTTAGCATCTGTCATTATAGCTTCATTTTAACCTCATTTTTGTTATTTATATTTTTTATTAATTGGATATAATAACACATTTATTGTTATTGCATTCGATATGTCCAACACCGCAGTCCAATGGGCCTTGGCAGCTTTGGTCGCAGAAAATAGTTTCACAGTCTGGAGCAACTTCCTTATTCACTGTATCATCAGGATGGCAGCATTTATTTGGAGCGCAATCTTCGGCTGTTTCACAATAATCAGCAGCTTGTAATGCGCCTTGTGTATCTTGTGGTATATCACTTGTATTTTTACTTATATTTAGTATATCTGGTTTAGCGCATCCAGTAATCAAGACAAATAACAATATGAACGGAAAGAATAAAACCTTATTTTTGATGATATTATTTATTATTGCGCTCTTTTTCATCATGAGCTTTCCAATCTCCACAATATTTATAAATTACTCGTTTTTCATAGCTTATTATGAACGGTGTAATTGTTAATTTTAAAGGCGGAAGGCATACTCAAGCGAATAATCAGATGATAGTTAAAGTAGAGAATATCTCTAAAAGAGCAGATGCTTCAAAATTAACTGGGAAGAAAGTCACTTTTGAAACTCCTTCAGGAAAGAAGCTGGAAGGAGAAATAAGATCAGCGCATGGAAATTCAGGAGCAGTAAGAGTTCTTTTCACTACAGGAATGCCCGGCCAGGCAGTTGGAAAGAATGTTGTTGTTGAGTAAAATACTTAGCAAGTATATATTTGTTTTCACTATTTTTCCGTAAGATTTTTGGCAGAATATTAATATTATTCCTCAAGTCTTCTTAGTAATTTTTAGTAATTTGTTTTTCTATATCTAGTGATTCTCTGATAACTAATAATCCCTCGCAGTTCGGTTCATTATCCTCTGTATTCTCCCTTTAATATCAAAATTTTCAACTTTTATATTTCCGATTTTTCTATATACTCTATAATATGCATGATTTGATTGATCTTTTGATTCAATGTATACTAATGTTCCATTTATCTCAACTAATTCGACAGGAGGTTCAGTTAGTTCTGGATCATCTGTCATTAAAGCTTTTATCAGTTTCTCAAGAACTTCTCCATGCAACTCGGTCGGAGTTTCTGAAAGAACTTCTGCAACAAAATCTATGTTTTTTATATACTTAATAAATATAGATTTATAATTCCAAACAACAGGTTTAAATTCGATATAGTTCCATTCCATATAATCTACTCGTACTAATCTTTTGCTAATCCTCCCTGCAGTTTTAATATTCACTCTCTCCTTATTATAATGAGTATTTGCAATTCTTCCCAAGAATCTTCCCATAGGCGTAGGAATTTCTCTGTCTTCGGAATAATTTGCAGGGTCAATACAAATGCTTGGATCAAAAATTAATTTCCGATTTGATATTTTCTTAAGCGGTTTAATGAATTCATATTTTTCTTTTTTATCAACTTCCAGCTTCTTTCTTCCGTAAACAAAATCTTCTAAGTTCTTTACTTCATCTGGAGTTCCTAACTGTTCGATTCCTTCTCTAAAGAATTCAAAATATATCTCCAGATAATCCTGCGCAGTGATAGTCCTTCTGCGGTAAGTCGGGAGTATATCAACTTTAATTTCTGAATTACGACCGTCCTGAACTAAATTAGGGAAATAATTATAGACATTAACAAATTTATGCCATCCTATTTTCATTGGCATATCTCCTGCATTAGCATCAAAATTAACAATGCTTGCGGCATAAAACAAGAGGAATGCCATTATCTGGTCTTCGTCTTCAATATGGTCTCCGAGAAGCTCTATTCATGCTTCGCTGTTTTCGTCTTTTCTTCTTATATTTATTCCGCATGACAATGGATTTAAAGCAAATAAAGAGTATGGAATTGCAAGTCTTTTCAGAATATCATACGGGTTTGCCTGTCTAACAACATTAGAAATATTCCAGTGCATCGAATATCCTATCAATCTATAATATTCTATTGGTCTCCAATGTTGCGGGTTTACAAAATCAACTAATTCTTTTCTTGCCAAGTACAAGCTGTCTGCAGCTTTCTGCACAAATCCAGGTTCTACTCTTACTGGATGCGTTGCTATCTCTAGTACTTCTGAATCAACATAAATAGAACTGCCGACTCTATTGCGCATACATGTTTCTTCCTTTTCAAAATAAGGATTATTATATAGGCTTATTAATTCATTCCATGTATCATCTGTAAAATCTATTTCTCTGCAGTCTTCCATCAACTGAAATTCGTTCTCTATTCCGACGTAAACTGGATTATTCATTTTTATTCCTTTTTACCATTTATCTTTTCTGTTTCTATCTCTTTGCAATATTGTTTTTATCCTGCTCTCGATATCAAAATTTTCAACTGTTATATTTCCTATCTTCCGTTCCATTCTAAACCTCACAGATGATGCAACCGTTATTTTAGCAAATAAGCAAGAAGATGCAACCGTTATTTTAGCAAATAAGTGAGAATAATCATTTGGTGATAGTTCACTACTAGGGATATGAATCAGTTGTACTTGGTTCCAATTTCTTAAAAATTCTATTAGTTCATCAAAAACATCATCCTGCAACTCAGTTGGTGTTTCAGAAAGAACTTCCGCAATAAAATCTATGTTTCCTATTCCATTTATGGATTTAGGAGGTGTATCATAATCAAAAGTGAGATATGACCAAGACATTGTTTCGATATGTTTTATTTTTTTGCTAAGCGGCTTTTTAGGATCAAAAGCATACAACCCTTTATAATGCGTATTTGCAATTCTCCCTAAAAATCTTCCCATTGGCGTTGGAATCTCCCTGTCTTCAGAATAGTTTGCTGGGTCAACACAAATGCTTGGATCAAAATCTAATTTTAGATCATCTTTTCTTTTAAGCGGTTTAATGAATTCGTATTTTTCTCTTTTATCAACTTCCAGCTTCTTTCTTCCATAAACGAAGTCTTCCAAGTTCTTTACTTCTTCAGGAGTTCCTAATTCTTCAATCCCTCTTCTGAAGAATTCAAAATATATCTCCAGATAATCTTGCATCGTGATAACTCTCCAATTGCTGCCTTTGCCATTCTTCAAATTAGCATTTATCCTTAATCTTTGGGTTCTCCCATTTTTTACATGATTATTGTACACGTATCCATCTATTGACTCTCTTATTGGATACATTGGAAGCATACCAACATTTGCATTTAAATTAACGACACTCGCTGCATAAAACAAGAGGAATGCTTTTATCTGGTCTTCATCTTCGACATGGTCTCCGAGAAGTTCTAATCTCCTGGTGTTATCGTCATCGTCTTTTATTCTCATGTTAATTCCGCATGACAATGGATTTAAAGCAAATAAGGAATACGGAATAAACATAGCCATCATTAACTTATCTACTAATGGGTCATAATCCTTATTGTTTCCAACAACATCAGAAATATTCCAGTGCATCGAATATCCTATCAATCTTAAATTATCAGGGCTTACAAATTCCACAAGCTCTTTCCTTGCAAGGTATAAACTGTCTGCTGCTTTCTGTACAAATCCGGGCTCTATTCTTACTGGATGAGTTGCAACTTCTGGTTCATCTATATCAACATAAATAGAATTGCCAACTCTATTGCGCATAGCTGAAGAATCTACTTTAAAATAATGAAAGTCATATCCCTGTATTAATTTTTCCCATATACGACTAGTAAAATTTATTTCTCTGCCGTCTTCCATCAACTGAAATTCATTCTCTATTCCGACGTAAACTGGATTATTCATTTTTATTCCTTTTTATTTTTCCATTTTTCTTTTTAATTATCTCATTATAATTTTATTTGTTTGATACCCCGCCCCTTGGGGCGATTGGGTTAACTTTTCTTCCCACAGCGTAGCGGGGTATTAAACATTAAAAATACCCCACCGCTTGCGGTGGTTGGGATTTTTATTTCTTATATTATTTTGTCCTCTCTATTTTTCATCTATTATCTCCATTTCTGGGTATTGTATTCTTTCTTCCAATGGCGTATTTATTGCATCGCTTGTTTCTTGGTTTGCATCAGTATCTGAATTTGCATCTATATTTACATAATTATTATTGTTGTATATCTCAAATAATCTTTCTATATATGCATAAAATAACATATCTCCTACCATCTCCGCAGAATTATGAGCAACTTCATCGGCCAATGAAGCAGCGCCAGAAAGTTCATAATCTATCATCTCATATGAATGATATCTCGCTGCATATATCCCCTCACTAGCTTCATGCATAACTCTCTCACTAGCTGCATATTCATTCTGTTCAATTCTTTCTTCTGTTTCTTGTTGAGGTTCTTCATTATTCCAGATATTAAACGTTAAGTAATACACTCCTAAAATTCCTGCTGCAAACCCGCATACAATATTTGTCCATACTCTAATATCACATATCACATTAGAAACCTTTCTTTCTTTCCCACGTACATAACCATTATTAGAACATATACTTAATTTTTTTTCATTAAGCCTTTCTATTTCTGCGAGATATTTGCCTAGTTCATTTCTCTCATCTTTTAATATCCCATTTATTATCTTGCTATTTCTCATATTAATCGCATCCATTATAATTATTAGTTATCATGGAATAAACACATCAAATGATTCATTATCCGGAATAAATTCAAATGACTCCTCAATTGATGGTTGTGATGGCTGCGCTTCTATAATGCAATCTATCACATTGTCAGCTATAAACTCATAAGAAGACATAGGTTCTGGTATTTCTATATTATTACATTCATCTGTCACATTAATGTACTCTTTTATGCCAACAGCTATCATCATAATAAACCATGCTGCAGTAAAACCTACTCCGACGCGCAATGCACTATCTCTTAAATTTACGTTTGGGTTAGACTCCTTTATCGCTCTCCATAAGCTGAATTCAAATTCTTCAGGCAATTCTGGCGGTTGATAATCACGAGGGAAATCCAGAGCGATATTTAATTCAGTAAATAAGTTCCCATAATTCTCTGGTAATTGATCTTCCTCTGGTTTATATTCTAAACCTCTTTTTTCCAATTCTCCTAATCTTCTCTCGACATCAAAATCTATCACGGCAATATTTCCAATATCTTTATGATACATCCTTTCAAATGCTCTCAACACAGCTCTCTTCAAATGCTTGTTAATATTCGTATCATTTGTCTTTTTCCATGCATTTTTACTTTTAGGTATATATGCTGAATCATATTTCGCAGTATCTCTTACAAGTATTGTGAAGAGGTCATTTTTAATGCCACCATATTTCTCACGCAGCTCAGATAAAACTTCAGCAATCAAATCAATATTCTCAAGTTTTGTTATGCTGAAATTCTGACTGGTTGGTCTTCCCAGACACTCTACCTCATCAATTGTTATATATCCCCAATCCATTGATGATACACTAAACTGCCTCACATCTTCTCTAACGAACATATTGGTTTTATCAGCCAGGCTTCCTAAAAATTTGCCCATTGGCGTTGGAATCTCCCTGTCTTCAGAATATCTATTTGGATCAATGCAGAATCTTGAATTGTATTCAAATGACCTGATATTTCTTTCCTTAAACAGGCTTGCATATGCAAACCTCTTGAACTGATCTACTTCTAATTTTTTTCTTCCATATACAAAATCTTCTAAGTTCTTTACTTCATCTGGAGTTCCTAACTGTTCGATTCCTTCCCTAAAGAATTCAAAATATATCTCCAGATAATCCTGCGCAGTGATTGTTATTCTATGGGAAGGTCTGAGTATATCCACTTCAATTTTTGAATAGCGTCCATCCTGAACTAAATTAGGGTAACACGAAGCGTTTGATAATATATTCGATATTTTCATCGGCATATCCCATGCATTAGCATTAAAATTAATAATGCTTGCAGCATAAAACAAAAGGAATGCCCTTATCTGGTCTTCGTCTTCAATATGGTCTCCGAGAAGCTCTATCCTTGCTCCGCTGTATTCGTCTTTTCTTCTTATATTTATTCCGCATGACAATGGATTTAAAACAAATAATGAATATGGAACTGCCAGTGTTTCCATAATCTCATGTACTGTTGCCTGTCCAACAACATCAGAAATATTCCAGTGCATAGAATATCCTATCAATCTTAAATCATCAGAGCTTACAAAATCTACCAGTTCTTTTCTTGCAAGATATAAACTGTCTGCAGCCTTCTGCGCAAATCCTGGCTCTACTCTTACAGGATGGGTGTTTACTTCAGGGTCGCCGTCCAAATAAATTGCGCTTCCGGACTTTGTTCTTATTGCAGTTTCGCTTTTTTTAAAAAAATTATGGGGATATCTTTGTAAAAGTTGGTTCCAATATGACTCATCAAATCTAACATATTCTCCATTTCGGTAGTATGCAAGAATCTCATTCTCTATTCCAACGTAAACTGGATTATTCATTTTTATTCCTTTTTATTTTTCCATTTTTCTTTTTAATTATCTCATTACAATTTTATTTATTATATTATTTTGTCATCTCTTTTTTTCATCTATCATTTCAATTTCGGGGTATTGTATTCTTTCTTCTAACGGTGGGATATTGGAATTTATCGCATTATCTGTTTCTTGGTTTGCATCAATATTTGGATAAAGGTTAATGTTGTATGTGTCGGGAACAGTTATATTCAATATCATTGTCATAGAATTATAAGCAACTCCATCAGCCAAAAAATCTGCCAAAGAGATTTCATAAGCTATTTCATATGAGTAATTTCTCGCTGCATATACTATTTTACTGGCATTATTAGCAATATCTTCAACACTTTCAATTCTTTCTTCCGTTTCTTGCTGAGGTTCTTCTCTTTCTGATAATGGTTCTGATAAGTCTGACAATAAGTATACTAAACATCCTCCAACAACTAACCCATATACAGCATGTGCCAATGCTCTGATGTTCTCTAATACATTAGAAATCACGGCTTCTCTAGAAAGTATCATTCTATTTCTTGTTTCTCTTATTATACTTATTGTGCTTTCTGAAAGATGATCTTCTACTTCACTGCTTCTATGATCTCGCAATATCTTCTTTATTATCTTGCTTTTTGCCATGCTAATCACAATTTATTTACTCACATCTATTATTTTTCTATGGGTTTGGAACAAATTCAAATGATTCTTCCCATGAAGAAGGTTCTGTTTCTATAATTTGTTCTGGATCGATGATACATTCGTTATCACGAACTAAATCATACGATTGCATTGATTCAGGTGTTTCTATCCAGCCGCATACTTTTTGAAGTTCTTGAGAGTGATTATTACACCCCCTTGATAGTCCTACTATAAGACTTCCCAGAAAAACTGATATCATTGCACCAATTGTAAAAAATTTCATTCTGTCACCTAACTTAATATATGGATTAGAATTTTTTATCGCTCTCCATAAGCTGAATTCTAATTCTCCAGGCAGTTTGTATTGTATGGAATCAGCGCTAAACATATAAATATCATCATGAGCTTTAACTGCGGTGTCTAGTTCATCATTTGGAAAATCATCTTCATTTGGATTGTATTCTAAAACTCTTTTTTCCAATTCTCCTAATCTTCTATAAGCGTCAAAATCTTCCGCGGCGATATCTCCAATGCACATACAATACATTCTTTCAAATACGCTCAGCACAGCTCTCTTCAAATGCTTGTTGTTAATGCTTGTTTGTTTCCAGCCATTTTTACTTTTAGGTATGGATGCAAATGAACCATGATTCAATGCATATTTTACAAGCCTTGTGAAATATTTATTAGAAGAATGCTCATGTTCTCCTCTTTCAATCATTTCAAATAAGACTTCCGCAATAAAATCAATATTTTCAAGTTTTCTTATCTCGAAATAATGAATGACATTTTTCTCCAGAGATTCTACATCTTCAATAACTATCCCTCCCCACTCCATTGATGATACACTAAACTGCCTCTCATCTTCTCTAACGAACATATTGGTTTTATCAGCCAGGCTTCCCAAGAATCTTCCCATTGGTGTAGGAATCTCTCTGTCTTCAGAATATTTATTTGGATTCATGCATAATTCTGGAGCGTATTCAAAATAAGTTTTCTTGTTTTTCTTAAACAGGCTTGCAATTGCAAATCTCTTGAACTGATCAATCTCTAATTTTTTTCTTCCATATACAAAATCTTCTAAGTTCTTTACTTCTTCAGGAGTTCCTAACTGTTCAATCCCTTTCCTGAAGAATTCGAAATATATCTCCAGATAATTCTGTGCGGTGATTGTCATACTGCCGCTTCTTAATTCCACGACTTCAATTTCTGAATAACGGCCGTCAGGAACTAAATTAGGATAATGTCTGTCTTCCGTTTTTAGTGTAAGTGATGTTCTAATTGGCAGCTTAAATTGATTAGCTCTAAAATTAACAATGCTTGCAGCATAAAATAATAAGAATGCCCTTATCTGGTCCTCGTCTTCGATATGATCTCCGAGAAGCTCTAATCTTTTTCCACTGCCTTCATCTTTATATCTCATATTAATTCCGCATGACAATGGATTTAAAGCAAATAAAGAATAAGGAACTGCCATCCTGTTAAGTACGACCATTGTATCATTGTAATCTCCAACAACATCAGAAATATTCCAGTGCATCGAATACCCTATCAATCTTAAATCATCAGGGCTTACAAAATCTACCAGTTCTTTTCTTGCAAGATATAAACTGTCTGCTGCTTTCTGCGCAAATCCAGGCTCTACCCTTACAGGATGGGTGTTTACTTCTGGATCGCCATCCAAGTAAATTGCGCTTCCTGATTTTGTTCTTATGGCAGTTGGAGCTCTTTTAAAAAAATGAGATTTGTATTTTTCTAAAAGCTGATTCCAATAATACTCATTAAATTTAACATATCCTCCTTTAGCAAAGTATGCCATTATTTCGTTCTCTATCCCAACGTAAACTGGATTATTCATTTTATTCTCCCATTATAATATACATCATAAACAACTTTAGAAATGGTTTTTATAACCTCAATTGCATCTGACGGCCTTCTTGAATATTCAATCGGCTCAGCAGTAATATGAAAGAAGAATGGCAATTTTCCATTTTTCCTATGAAATTTCTCTATATCTTCCCTTAATCTCAGCCATGTTTTATACATCTCTCCTAATTCTTTTCTATTATCTTTTTTTTCATACACCCTTTTGTGTTCTCTTCCTGCTCTTTTAATGCGCGCTCCTTTTTCCCAAGCTTCTCTCCTTGCTTTTATTTTCAAATAGCCTATCCTATTGCACATTACTGTCAGTGCATAATCTGAATTGATTACACCAGTATCATGCGTATCATTTCCTGTTTGTGGATCTGTAATCATCCCCATCTTGCTTCCGACAACAGCATCATTCGGAAGATAGCCTGACAATGGTCCATGTTTTCCTATTTCTAAAATTTCTCTCATATATGCGCAGCTTTTTTTGTTTGCTGCTGTCCCCCTATAAATATGGCTCATCAATCTTGTTAGATCATTTGCTGTCGTTAGATTGCTCCCGTCGGTATTCCTTGCAGTATATATTCTTGGTGCACCCATGGTAAGCAGATGCGCCATCATTGTTTTGTATGCTCCTAACTCCTGCATTGTTTGGTTTATATTTTCCAAACCGACTAAATATGCAAGCATATTTGTCGCTTCATTGTCTGATTGTACAATCATATGCATTAATAATTCATCAATGCCTAATTTTGTGCCTAATTCCATTCTTGTAACTGCATCAGTCATTTCAAGAGGATATCTATGGTCAACTGTTAATTTGTCGTCGAGACTTAATATGCCATAATCAATTGCTCTGAAAACTTCAATCATTACAGGGACTTTGATTGTGGATGCAGACCATCCTAAATTATCTCCATTGATATTAAAATCAGGTATTCTTCCATGAAAATCATGAAAACCGACGCTTATGACTGCACCGCCAAGTTCTCTTTCATACTCTCCAATCTTTTCTTCAAGAATTTTACCGATATTCTCTTTATCTGTTCCTCTGAACGCTTGTGAAATATGCCTCTGTTTTCTCTCTAAACTGTAAAAACTGTCGGGTCCAAAATAATGAAATGGAGGCTCTGGAATGTACACATCTCTTTTATCTTCTAATAATCCTCTTTTGCCATCATTTAAAAAAATATACGACAGCGCCTCTTTTGCAAGTTCTTTATGGATTTCCCAAATTAAATAGGCGCCAAGCCCTATGTTTTTTAGAACTGATTTAATACGTTGTCTTATGCTCATTTTATTCTCTTTACAAATGCAAAATAACTTCTTCCAGGGCATATTTTTAACACATCAATAGCCGTAATCAATCTTCCAAACTCTTCTTTTTTTCTTTCAGTAAGTTCTTCATGTTGATTGCCATCAATAGAATCAGGATTATGTTCTCTTCTATATGCTTCAAGAATTTCAATTAATTCCCATTTTTTTGCAATAAACTTATCATTATCTGCGATACTTTCATCAAAATCAACATGCGGAAATTGCAATTCATCAGGCAATCCGGTATTATATGCTCTGATTGTATCATTCAAATATTCAAATTGTCCATAACTATGGGATAAAACAGGCACGTCTCTTCCAGCTAATCTTCTTAATTCTCTGTGCAGTTCCATAAAATGTTCTATTGCAATATCAGATTCTGCGCATCTATTGCAGTCTAAAAGAACAACTCCAATACTTTCTCTGTTCCTTCCAAAAGTGTGCGCTCCCATTACATCTAATGGCCTTGTTAAGTATACATTGCCTCTTTCATCAATTGCAAAATGATACCCTATTCCTGCAAATCTTCTTTGTGTTACATGATAATCCAATAACCCTTCTATATTTGTATGCTTGAAAGTATTATGAAGATAAACCCTGTCAAAAGAATCCATTGGTTCGATATTTTCTGTAAGCTCATATCTGCATTCTATAACTCCAAGATTACCTAGTTTTGTTTCTGCAAATTTCAGAGGTATCATCAATCGGGGAAATTGTACATTATTTATAAACTTTCTTTTTAATTATTTATTAGTAACAAATCACAAATAATCTGTTTTTTTCTTAATGATAATCCTTATAAATAGAATTTATGCCCTTCAAACCATGCTTAAAAACAAACCATACTTAACACACACAATGTACTAACTGCTTCAAATAACTACAATATATCTTAGGATATTGTCAAAATATCTTAGGATATTGTCAAAAACCAAAAATAGATATAAAAATAGATATAAAATGGAAAATCTAAGTAGAAGGCTGGAGCGTATAAACGTATTATTAACTAAATCAACAATCGAAATCGATAGAGTCATTTCTTTGGATCATGACAGATTTGTAGAAAGCGACACTGGTTTTGTGCCATATTATTATCGTTTTCTTGCAGAAGTGGTTGAAAAATTAGATGCTATTATTCCAAAAAATACAGTCTCTCTGGATTTAGGAACAGGACATGGAGCATGGGCATTAATGACAGCAGCAGCAGGATTCCAATCATATGGTATAGATGTTAATCCTTATCTTATACAAAAAGCAAGAGAGAACCATATTTCTGCTGTAGACGGTAGACTCATAGAACCTGATGTCGCATGCAGATTTGCCGTCGGAAATATTTATTCTGAAGAATATAGACTGGCTTATCAAAATTATGTGTATGACGCATTGGCTCCGAGAGCAGAAGATGACAAAAGAATGATACAAAGAAATACAATGCCATTAGATTTTGAAGGTAATCCATACGAAGAATTAGGCATCAGCATAAGAGATGTCGGATTGATTTATTGCTATGTCTGGGCGGATCAAATGGGATTTCTTTGTGACTTCTTAGAGAAAGAAACCAATCAGGATGCAATATTTGTATTGCCTTATTATGGTAGATGGTATGGTCATGGGGTTGTAGAAGACCGTTCAGGGCAATTTGATCCTGAACAATCACCTCTTAAATTAAGAAGCATATTGCCTACTGACGATGCTTCTTTGGATGACAATTCTTTGGACGACACTTCTTCATTGATTTGCGGACTGCTTCCATTTGTAGGAAGAAGAGTTGATGGCCAATAATGCACTAAAAATAATACAATAATTCACCATTATTATGATTTCTATTCACATCTTTTCATTATCCTCCCAAAATACTATTTCAAAACACCGAAATATTTATATATCCCTTGTTCACTCTAAATAGACTATGTTGATTTAAAGTCAACATAAACTAAAAATGGCAGAAACTAAAATGAAAGAAGAATATTGCAAAAATAATGAAGAGTGTAGTGGAGAAGAGTATAGTGGAGATTACTGTGAAGACTGTGAAGGATCAGAAGAAAAGTCAGAAGAAAATAACAAAGAGAAGAACAAAGACGAGAATATAACCTCGTGTTGCAGTAAAGATAAGGGTAAAGATAACGGTAATGCCAAAAAGGAATCATTCAATGAAAAGAGCGATAAAGAATGCTGCAAAAATAATCAAAATAATCATAATCATACCGAACAAGAAGCTAAACAAGACAAAAAAGTCGAGGAATTAATAGAAACATTGCAGAGGCTCCAGGCAGAATTTGAAAATTACAGAAAAAGAACTGAAAATGAAAAATCAGAAATGGTGAAATCTGCGAATAAGAGCTTAATTAAAAAGATGCTTCCAATATTGGACAATTTTTCGCTTGCTCTGAAAAATACTGCAGATGTCAAGCAATTCATTAAGGGGATTGAATTGGTTTATGCGCAGTTTCAGGAGATATTAAAAGAGCAGGGAATAGAAAAAGTGCATACTGAAAAATTCAATCCTGAAATGCACGAAGCAATAATGTACGGCGAAGGAAAAGAAGGAAAAATAATCGAAGTGTTTCAGGATGGATATATGCTCGACGGCAGAATTTTAAGGCCTGCAAGAGTAAAAGTAGGGAAAAGTGAAGTCGGGAAAAGCGAAGTTGGAAAAATTGAAAAACAATAACGAGAACAAAGATAATAACAAGAACAAAGATAGCTGCGAAAAAATAAGCAGTATAAGCAGTAAAAAGACAAAAGAAGAAATAACTGAAGTGGCATGGCAGGAAGTGACAAGGCAGACTGCTAAAAAGACGATGATAAAGCTTGCTCCGCCATGCAGATGCAGAGCATGCTCGACAGGTTGCAATTACGGCGGAGGAATTTTGGAAGATGCAGACATACAAAAGATTGCAGAATTCCTCAAAATAAGCGTCGACTCTCTCAAGAGCAATTTCATTGATGAGATTGAAAAATTCAACACAAAGAGGTGGAGGACAAAATTTAATGATGATGGAAAAGGGTACGGCAAATGTGCTTTTTTCAAGGATAACCAATGTGCGATACATCAAGTAAAGCCTCTGCAGTGCAGAATTGCAACAGGATGCAAACCGCACGGACAGGATGCATCAATATGGTTTCACTTGAATTATTTTGTGAACGAAAATGATCCTGAGTCAATCCGACAATGGGCGCAATATCTCAAAACACATCCGACAATTCCTGGAGGAAAGCTCGAAGAGCTTGTTCCAGACAAAGATCGGCTGGATAAGATTTTGAGTTATGAAATATTAAAATAAGTATTAAAACGCAAAAATTAAGAAAAAAAGGTAATTTAGCAAAAGATGAAATGATAGGAAAAGGTGAAAAAAAAAATGGATAAAAAAATAAATTTTGTAATCAGCGACGGTATGGAATTTTATGCTCATGAAGTGTCAATAAATTACACACCTCTGCAGTTCATGTTTGATTTCAAGACTGTTACTCCTCGTGTGGATCCGCGAAGCAAAGAGGATACAGTAATTTCAATCAAGCACAATGTAATTATGACAGATGTTTATCATGCAAAAAGATTTCATCAAATATTAGGGAATGTATTAAAAAATTATGAAAAGGATTTCGGGAAGATAAATGAGCCTAATGTATTGAAGCGCTTTAAAAAAAATAAAAGTAAAGAGAGCGATAATGAAAATCAAAAGCAAAATAAGGAAACATATTTTGGGTGAGAAAAAATGAGCAAAGCCGTAAACAAAGTTATTGGAATAGATTTGGGAACTACATTCTCAGCAGTTGCCGTCATGGAAGGAGGAAAGCCAGTGATAATCCCGAGCTCTGAAGGGTCAAGGATAACCCCTTCTGTTGTCTCAATCACGAAAGACGGAGAAAGATTAGTTGGGTATGTTGCGAGAAATCAGGACATAATAAATCCTGAAAATACAGTCAGGAGCATAAAACGCCACATGGGAGAAGATTATAAAGTGACGATACATGGAAAAGAGTACACTCCACAGGAAATATCCGCAATAATCCTGCATAAATTAAAAACAGACGCTGAAGCATATCTTGGAGGAAAAGTGGAAAAAGCAGTGATTACTGTCCCTGCTTACTTTACAGATGCGCAGCGTCAGGCTACAAATGTCGCAGGAAAGATAGCAGGTTTGGAAGTTTTAAGGATAATCAACGAGCCGACTGCCGGAGCTTTGGCTTACGGCCTAGACAAGGGAGAGGATCACACTATACTTGTGTTTGATTTTGGAGGAGGCACATTTGATGTATCTGTCCTGGAGTTAGGCGATGGCGTATTTGAAGTTAAGGCGACGTCAGGAGACAACTTTTTGGGAGGAGATGATATAGACCAGAAAATAATGGAATGGTTGATAGATAATTTCAAGAAAGATTCAGGAATAGACTTAAAGAAAGACAGGCAGGCAATGCAAAGATTAAGGGAAGCTGCAGAAAAGGCAAAGATAGAATTGTCCTCAAAAATGTCTGCATCAATCAGCATACCATTCATCACAGCAGACCAAAACGGTCCTAAGCACATAAATACTGAATTGACAAGGGCGAAATTTGAACAAATGATTGATAAAATACTGCAGAAGCTTCGCGGACCTACAGAACAGGCGATGAAAGATGCAGGATTGACGACAGTGAACAAAGTTATATTTGTCGGGGGAAGCACAAGAATGCCGGCAGTTCAAAGACTTGTTAAGGATCTTGTTGGAAAAGACGGCGACAAGTCCGTAAATCCTGATGAAGCAGTTGCATTAGGCGCAGCGATACAGGCAGGAATACTTGGCGGAGACGTAAAGGACATCCTTTTGCTTGACGTCACTCCTTTAAGCTTGGGTATTGAGACATTAGGCGGTGTATTCACAAAATTAATAGAAAGAAACACTACAATCCCCACAAAAAAATCCCAAGTCTTTTCGACTGCAGCAGACAACCAGACTGCAGTAACTATAAGGGTATTCCAGGGCGAACGCGCAATGGCATCAGACAATAAGATGCTTGGCCAGTTTGATCTGTTAGGAATCCCTCCAGCGCCAAGGGGCATTCCTCAAGTTGAAGTAACTTTTGATATAGATGCAAATGGAATTGTAAATGTAAGAGCAAAGGACTTAGGAACAAATAAAGAGCAGTCTATAAAAATAACAGCATCTACAAATCTGACTGAAGAAGAAATTGAAAAGATGAGAAAAAACGCTGATAAATATTCAGAAGAAGATAAGAAGAAAAAGCAGGAAATTGAAATAATAAATCATGCGGATACTTTAGTATATTCGACTGAAAAAATGTTCAGCGAGCTAGGCGACAAGGTGGACAAGTCAAAGATAGAGCCTATTGAAAAGGAGATAAATGAATTAAAGGAATTGCTGAAATCAGACAAAAAAGACGCTGAGCAAATAAAGGAAAAAATGGACTTGATAAACAAAAAAGTGCAGGAGATTTCAATAGACTTATACAAAAATGTGAAGCATGAGCAGCGCGAACAGGAATCCGAGCCTGAAGTCGGGAAGGAAAATAAAGAAGAAGTGTTCGACGCAGAATATAAGGAAAAGAAAGACTAGGTAACCAATTAAGTAGGACGACGCAAACTCTGAAAGAGTTTGCTAGGACCGATTCTTGAATTGGATTATTATAATTTTTATTATATCTCTTGTTATGGCATTTCATTATAACTTATGCGCCTCCGCAAACATTATAAAGACAACAAATTTCTAAAAGGATATGAACGAATTTGACGAATTATTGGAATTAAGGAACAAATTGATAAGAGAGTGCCAATGGTGCAGAGTGCAGACTCTCCATTGCATTGCAAAAGAAATAAAAGAAGAAACTGAAGAAGTAATTGAAGCGATTGAAAGCAATGATGCGCATGAATTTGAAGAAGAATTAGGGGATCTGCTGTGGGATCTGCTGTACATGGCAAAAATAGCTGAAGACAACAATCTTTTCACGACAGAAGAAATGATAAAAAAAGTCATACGTAAATTTAAAAGGAGGCATCCTCAGGTTTACGGAGAGAATACAAGCAATATGAAAAAACTTTCAAAAGCATGGAAAGAAACAAAAGAAAAAGAAAAACAGGAAAAACAAACAAGGGAGAAAAAGATAATAACTAATCTCAGACTGCCGTCAAGAAAAGATTGTTATGAGATCTTCTCAAAATATAAAACTCCAAACCATATAATCAGACATTGCGAAGCTGTTAATCTTGTTGCAAATGTAATTGCATACGAGCTTAAAAAGAATGGTGTACTGATAAATATGGCATTGGTTGACAGATGTTCATTAATGCACGATGCGCTCAGGTATGTTGATTTTAAAGAGATTGATTACAACAAATTTGAAGAAAAAGTTTCTGAAGAAGATAAAAGATTTTATGAGGATATAATAAAAAAATACAATGGAGTAAAACACGGTGTGGCTGTTGCAGATGCATTAAATAATTATCCTACGATGGCATCAATACTCCATAAGCATGGATTTAGTGAAATAATAGACGGATTGAATACGTGGGAAGAAAAAATAGTGTATTATGCTGATAAAAGGGTTCTGCATGATAAATTTGTAACTCTTGGAGAGCGCATTGAAGACGGCAGAAAAAGGTACGGAGAAGAGAAGAGCAATGCTAAACAAGCATCAGGATTAGTTGTTAAAAAAGAAAAGGCGGAGAAAATATACAGGATGATATATATTTTGGAAAAAGAGATTTTTGATATTCTCGGCATTAATCCTGAGAAATTAAACGATTTATTAAAATGATGCTTATGATACTAATTAAATTAATTCATTAAAGTAATAATCAATTAATATAAATTGATAATCAAGCTAGTAATAATAAATAATATGAATTGACAATCAAGTGATAAATGATGATTAATACAAAAATGGATACAAAAATGATGGCTAATACAAAAAATACAAAAACAAAGCTTATAATATTTGATTACGACGGCGTTATTGTTGATTCGATACCATTGATTAAATCGTTTTACGATATGATCATTGAGAAATACAATAAAAAACGCGTTTTAACACTGGATGAATTTAGAAAAATAATGGAATTAGAATGGTGGAAGACTTTGAAAGCAGTTGGATTCACAACAGATGATGAAATAACACAAATAAGCAGGGAATTTCATTTGTACATGACGGAATATAGAGATCGCATATCGCTAATCAATGGTATGAAAGATGTGATAGAAAAACTGTGGAAGAATTATAAATTGGCGATTGTTTCAAATTCAAGGGAAGATTTCATCACAGAAAGATTAAGTTATTTCAATATGCTATACCGATTTGAGTTTGTAGTAGACAACTCATACGGATTGAAGCCAGAGCCGACTCAGATACATGTATGCTTAAAAAAATTGGGAATCAAGCCTGAAGAAGCGGTGATGATAGGCGATATGGAAGGGGACATAGTCGCAGCCAAAAAAGCAGGGCTAAAAAAGACCATCGGCGTTACATTTGGAGCCCATCACAAAGAAAGGTTAAACATTGCGGATGCTATTGCGCATGCTCCTGAAGAAATTTTGGGGCTTGTTGAATAATTCATTATGCGGTGAAAAATATGGCAAAAGATTATTATGCAGTTCTTGGCGTTGGCAAAAGCGCAACGAAGGAAGAGATAAAAAAAGCGTACAAGCAATTAGCTAAGAAATATCATCCTGACTTAAACAAGGAACATGATGCTGCAGAAAAGTTTAAGGAGATAAATGAAGCTGCATCTGTTTTGGGAGATGACAGCAAAAGGCAGCATTATGATCAATTCGGTACAGCAGAAAACTTCCAAGGCGGGCAGGAAGGGTTCAGCGGATTCGATTTCAGCAAATTCTCTGGGATGGATTTTGATGACATATTTGAGAATTTCTTCGGCAGAAGTTCAAGAAGAGGGCCAAGAAGAGGGAATGATCTGCAGTATAATATGTCTATCACATTGGAAGAGGCATATGACGGCGCCTTAAAAACAATACTTGTTCCGAGATTAGAAGCATGCGAGCATTGCAATGGAAATGGCGCAGACTCGCCAAGTGATATAAAAACGTGCAATGTCTGCCATGGAAGCGGAGTATATATTAAACAGCAAAGAACTTTTTTGGGGGTATTCCAGACACAAACATTATGCAATAACTGCGCGGGTTCAGGAAAACTCATTAAGAATCCATGCCATGTATGCGACGGTGAAAAATTAGTAAGAAATAAAAAAAAGATAGAAGTAAAGATACCTGCAGGCATACATTCTGGAAATAATTTAAGATTGTCAGGGCAAGGCGACTGTGGAGAAACCGGGGCAAGAAGCGGAGACTTGTATGTGGTAATACATGTTGAAAAACACAAGGTTTTTGAAAGGCGCGATGACGATTTGTTCATAGAAGTTCCAATCAGTTATGCGCAGGCAGTATTGGGCGATGAAATAGATGTTCCGATATTAAAAGGAAAAGCAGTTTTAAAAATTCCAGAGTATACACAAACAAATGCTATCTTTAAGATGAAAGGAAAAGGTATTCCTCATATATCTGGCGGTGGAAATGGAGATCAATTAGTAAGGGTTATAGTGCAGACACCAAATAAGCTTAACAAGACTCAGAAAGAATTGCTTAAGAAATTTGAAAAAGAGCTGAAAGAAAATCCGCAAAAAAGTTTTTTTGACAAAATTAAAAATTATATTGATTGATATTTTTATTGATTGCTCAAATTGGGTCTCAAACCAAGTAGCTCTGCTGCGATATCAATAATCCCAATTTGAGGCTTTTAAATCCCCACAGATCTGCTGTGATTGGGATTTTTAATTCTCAAAATGAGTACATACTCTGCAGCTTGCTGTGATTTGGATTTTTTATTGTATCTTTAGTTAAATTTTATTTTTTTATTCTTTTTTATCATTAGTTTATCATTCTTTACTCAACAAAAATGCGTTTAATGTTCCACAGATTGCTACGGAGATTTTTACTTTATCTAACTATTCTCTTGTCTTATATGTATGATATAATTCATATATCCCAAATATGAAAATGATAAAATAAATTAATGTAAATACTAAAATAAACAATTTGAACAGTCCATTTCCTAATAAATAATCAGCAAAATACGCCTGAAAAAAAATTAAAGGAATTAATCCTAATATTGTTCCTGCAATAAACTTTGCATAGCGCATATGCGTTAATCCTGCTATGTAGCTGAACATATCAGATGATGTAAATGGGTTAATCCTAATAAAGAATAAAACATATGCTCCATATCTTGTTGTATACTTATCGAATTTCTGCAGGTGATGTGTTTTTATCTGTCTTTCTGCATAATTCTGTCCAATTCCTCTTGCAATATAAAAGCAAATTGTGGCGCCTAAGGTATTCCCTATCAATGAAAGTATTGCGCCGATGAAAGGGCCAAATAAAGATGCGCTTAGTGCATAAAGCGCCAGGCCAGGAATCGGTGCAAATATTATTTCTATTACAACAAGAAATATTAATATGAAATAAGAAAAGACTCCGAATGAAAGTATAAATTGCTTAAGGGCAGTTGTATCGTATGTAATCAAATCCCTGAAAATTCCCCCCGTGATATAACTATATATCGCATATAAAATAAGAAATGTAACAAGCGCAATTAAATATTTATTTGTCTTTATTTTGGTTTTTATTTTATGATGAACAGCTCTTCCTTTGTCTGATATAATCTTCTTTAGCTTTTTCATTTATCTCATCTGTTTGTTTTTGTAAAATCTCATTTTTCACCAGTGTATATCACTAGTGGCTTGCAACGATTAAGCAAGTCGGTGGAAAATGAGAACAAGAAAACCGACCAGAGCATACAGGTGGTCGGTTTTCTTTGATAAAGTAATATTTTTAATTATTTTTTATCTACGATTTTTATTTTCCCTAAATACTCTTCCAGAATGCTCATCACTTCATCTTTTGCTGCTGGCACATACATTATTGTGCCTGCAACTCTATGCCCTCCGCCTGTAACTTGTGCGTAAGGCAGTTTTTCCCTTAACAGACTCAGCAGCTCATTTACATCGAAAGACAATTTTGTACTGCATCTGAATGTAATCCCACCATTCCTTATCCCTATTGTCAAGACAGGTTTTTTTTCAGATGACAGCAATTTGTCATGAAGCAGGCTTATTTTTTTGCTTGTTGATGGGAATTCCAATGTGCCATTTGTATTGTCTAAGTCTAATTTTGCAAGTATAAATTTTCCTTTGTCTTCTTTTTTGGCATACTTGCTTGCTGTGGATAATGCATATCTTTTTGCTTTTTTAATTTTTTTCCCTATTAATGCAACAAGGGGATTATGTCTTTCTTTACTAGGCAATATTAAATCATACAGCATTATGCTTGATTCATTTGGAAGATAGTATGCCTGGTAATTAATGCATTCACTTAAGAAAATCAAATAATCATCTGTATACTCTTTTGGAAGCAGTTTTTTATACAGTTTTAATTCCTCGCTTCTTACCTTATCTGCAATGCCTGAAAGCGCAGCAATTAATATGTTTATTTTTTGGTCGGAGCATAATAATTCTGCTATCTCTACACAGAGCATTCCGGCGCAATAATCATATGTGGATTTGATCATGTAAGGATTAAGCAGTATATTCACTTCTTTTTCTATTTCAGCGCATAAAGGATGATGGTCAATTACTATGATTTCTGCCCCATATAACTTTATCTGCTTTATTGAATCCAAATCTTGTTCAGAGCTTCCTGTGTCAATTATTATTATCAAAGGCATTTTGTGGCCGAAACGCTCATGTGCTTTCATAAACATGCTTATATCTCTTATTGAATCAGAATAATCATAATAAGGTGTTTTTGATTGTATTCTTGTATAGAAATATTGAGTATCTCTTTCTCTTGAATGGCGTTCATAAAGCAATGGGTCTATTGCATATTCCAATGCCATTGCACCGCAGTAGCCATCAGCATCATTATGATGCCTTATTAAAATGGGTTGCTTATCGTTAACTGCTTGCTTTATCTTTTCTGCAATTTTTTCTATTGTAGGGTATAATTTTTTTAATATCGGTGATTGTATTAGCATTTTAACTCATTTTTTTAATTTTTATTAATTTATTAAATTCATTTCTAGTATTTAGCAATAAGGAAGTAATAGTTTAAAAATGTCGCGGTTTTCATAGTATTTTTATAGTACGTTCCTAATAAGTACGTTCTTTATATCTCTAGTTTACATAGTTATATCTCTAGTTTACATAGTACTTTGTTTATATCTTAATATCTCCATGCGCTATGTCCCCATGATATAAGCAGATCTACGCCAAGTTTGTCTATTTCTATTGGGAAATCGCATGCGCCATAACAGCTTCCAAGCCATATGACTACTTTTGCATCTGTTTTTTCTTCAATTGCCTGCTGAATCTCTTTTGCTCTAGGTTTTAAGCCGTCAGGTAGTTGAATGCATACTAATTTGCTGTTTTCTTTCTTTATCTTTTCAACTGCATTTTGCAACTCCAAATCATATTCTATGTGCATGTTTTTGGTGCAGAAGACTTATTTAAAAATGTTGGTATAATCTTGGTTATGTATTGGGTTATAACATATGTTACGACCTTATGCCATATAATTTATGCCATATAATTATAATCTTTGTAATCCGTATAAATAATCCGGCACAAAGTATCCAAATTCGTATTCTAAATGATAATCAGCATTTATGCCTAATGCTTTAATTCCTTCTACATACGACTCTACGGGGAATACAAAATTCTGTGTCGGGTCAACTACGTACTTAGACATTCTTTTTCTAAGTATCCCTTTTGACAATGCAACTTCAAGAAATGCGTGAGGGATTAGAGGTATTTGACTATCTGGACTGTCGGTTTCTTCTGCATTTTTTTTATCTGTCTTATTTTTAATATTCTCCATAGCTTTTTGTGATGTAACAGCATACCCTGCAGGTATATTATGCATATGTAAAATTGCAAGTTCCAAGGCGCTGAAATGCCTGCATACCCTCCCATACTCTTTCCATACCTTACCAAGAGGATTCAGAATGTCTATGTTTTTTGTAAAAGGTGGTTCGTCTACGCTCTTATCATATTTTCCTGCGCGACACACCCAATTATTTAATTTTTTTAATACCCTCTCCATTCCAAAAAACATAGAGCTTGATTGAAATTCCATATAACCATTCTGAAGAAGCTCTTCTAAGTCATTATCCTCTCTAGAAAATGATGCATCTATTCTCCCGTTTTGAATAAGGTATATTCTGCTTGGCTCTGTTGAAAAAATATTGAATACTTTATCTATCTGTTCGTTGTAAGGGTATGCAACAAAATGGGTGTTTATACTTCTTTCAAAATATAAAACATCTACACTTCCTTCTCCAACTACTTGAGGAAGTACTATTATTTTACTTTTTATTCCTTCACTTTCACTATCTTCACTACATCCATCATCTTTATCATGTATCGAATCAAATAGTTTGTAAAAAAGCTTTCTGCCTTCAGCTTTTACAACTCTTGCTATATTTTCTCCTATAATAATATAGCACCCTACTAAATCTTGTATAAATAATTCATTTGTCCAGGAATAATATATCAATCTGGTAAATAAAGATGAGACATACGAAGTTTTGTCATTTTCAGCTCTAATAACAAGTGGATGATTTCCAAGACCTTCCTCTAAAGCATATCTGTCAGTCAACGATAATTATAGAAGCTCTAAATTTATTAATTTTTTTAAGCTATATAAAACGTATCAAAAAAAAATAAAAAAAATTGCCTTCATTCTGTGGGGGCGAACAAGAAGTTAAATGAAGGCAATAATAATCCTAACACAAAGACTAATTGGGTATTATTATAAGAGCAGTTCATATGAACAAATCTCTCCTTCATTACCTCAAAACTTCGATTCCCAATTCATCTGTAAATTCTTGGAATTCTAAGTCTTTCTTCACAGAATTTTGCTTGCCCAATATCCATGGGCTTTTTACTCCTGTGATAATCGTCATAACTGTTAGTTTGCCTTTCATGTCATCTGATACTCTGGCTCCCCATATGCAGTTTGCATCTTCATCCATCTTGTCAGTTACCAATTCACCAACTCTATTTATTTCTTCTAAAGTTAGATCAGGTCCACCGACAACGTGGATTAATGCTCCTGTTGCTCCTTCATAGCTTATGTCCAATAATGGGTTGCTCAAAGCTCCTTTTACAGCTTCTTCTACCCTATTGTTTGTATCAGAGCATCCTACTCCAATTGCAGCGACTCCACCATTTGTCATTATGGTCTTTACGTCTGCATAGTCTAGGTTAACTAGCGAAGGTATTGCAATAGTTTCAACTATCCCTTTAATCATTGTTGCAACTAATTCATTTGCGACTGCAAATGCTTGTTTTATAGGCAAGTTTCCTGCAATTTGCACTAGTCTGTTATTGTCTATGACAATTACAGTATCAGATACTTGGCGCAATTGCTGCAATCCAAATTCTGCCTTGTCTACACGAGCTCTTTCAATTTTAAATGGCATTGTTACTGTTCCAATGACAATTGCTCCTGCATCACGTGCAACTTGAGCTACAATAGGCGCTGAACCTGTTCCAGTTCCGCCACCCATTCCTGCGCATACGAATACCATGTCTGATCCACGCAGAGCTTCTTTAACTTCTTGGATAGATTCTTGAGCAGCTTCAGCTCCTCTTTGAGGATATCCTCCACATCCAAGTCCTCTTGTTACATCCCTGCCTAATAAAAACTTTTTATCAGCATGACTAATATCTAAATGCTGTTTATCAGTATTACATGCTATAATCTCTGCGCCTGTTATTCCCTTTGTGTATAACCAGCTGGTCATATTATTACCAGCTCCGCCTGTGCCGATTACTTTTATGTTAGCTTGCCCTACTTCAAATGCAGGGTCTTCTTCTTTTCCCATTGCGTTTTTTACGATGAAGTCCATTTTGCTTACCCCTCTTCTGGTTGTTGTTTTTTTAGTCTTTGTATTAAACTGGTATATAGTTTACACTAACGAAAACTTTAAATACTAGTTTATACATAATACTCTTTAGTTCGTCAAGAAATCACTTACATGCGCCAACATGTGATTGAAGTTTTTGCTTATTTTATACCAAAAACGTTCGCCAAAACGTTTATTTTATAATTCTATTATCTTATGATTAAGTATATAAATATTTTTAAAGTAGAATATCTATTTTTAAATAATCTCTTTGGGTAATATATTTTGGAGTATATACTTCATATTAATTATTAGTATTACACCAGCCGTCAGATCCGCTCTGAAGAGCGAATAACAATAAGAAACGATAAGAATAGTGCACAGCAGGCAATACAAAGAAAAGAACTCGAACAAGAGATAGATAAACCGATTGTTTCAAATGAGAATTATCTGCATTTGACTGAAGAGAAGAAGAAATTCATTAAAGAGAAATAATCTTAAATTATCCTTTCAATTTATCATAGAACTTCTTTGCGGCATGTTTTGACTTCTCATAAATATTAGTTGCATGCTTATCAATGTGCTTTGTTGCGCCTTTTACTGTCTTTTCAATCACCTTGCTGTACTCTCCAAGCACAACCGGCATATTTGTAATTCTATTATAGTACCCTTCTAAATAAGTAATATTTTCCAGTTTGTATTTTAGCGGTGGATTTGGGTCTTCATTTGGATACCCTAATGTTACAATTGCATGCGGCCTTGCATATGGTGGAATTCCTATGGCAGATTTCACAAGGTCTTCATCAAATCCTCCGACCCAGCATGTAGCTAAGCCTAATGCATGGGCAGCAAGAAGCATATTCTCCACAGCTGCAGCGCAGTTTTGCACTGCATATAATCTCTCCCCTCTTAATCCATAATATTGTTTTGCTTTCTTTATTTCATTGCATACAACTATATGGACAGGAGCTTCTTCCATCCAGAACTGCTGCAATGATGCAGTGGCCAATGCTTTTCTTTTTGCAAGATCCCTTACTATAATAAACCTATAATCCTGTATATTTCCAGATGTCGGCGCAAATGTACCTGCCTGAACAACTTTCCCGATTAATTCTATAGGTATAGGTATGTCTTTATACCTGCGTATAGAATGGCGCGTTGCTATCGCTGTCATGGTATCCATATAGTGTAAATTTGCCATTAATAATTTTATTATAAATTATGTTTATATAGTTTTAGGTTTGATTCGGACGAAAAAAATGAGGTACTTAATAAACATATAATTTTATACACTAAAATACCACTACTCTATTGAGTGGTGGTTTACTCAGTAAACCATATATTACTTCGGTGGTATTTTGGTGTGCTCAAAATGTCTGCAGGGGTGAGCGAAGCGAACATGCCACCAGCCTATTGGCTTGTGGTCCCCTGCCGACCTTTTGACATGATGCTGAACTATTCTATAAATTATTAAAGAATGGAAGAAAATAATGAAATCTTGATAGAATTTTTCTTATTTGATGATAATTTTCATATTGATTATGACGAGTATAAGCCTTCTCTTTCTTTTCTTAGTAACATATTTTCAGTTTCATCTAATGTTGGCTTTCGTGGTGTTGGATGGCCACCATTATAACTTCCTCCACTAAAAATAAGACAAATCTCAAAACCTGCTCCGAGTCTTACACCAGTTCCAGGTTCTCCAAATACTTTTTCGAGATAAATTATGCTAAGTTTATTTCTATTTGGTGTTCGAGAGGACAGATCTTCTACTCCTCCTCTAAAAATATCTAAATCTACTTCTCTACCATCACCAAGAACAACTTTATCACCTCGAAGATTCTTTCTTAGCAAGATTAATGCTCTCTGTGAATTACCAAAATATTTTGAAATTGCATCAAGCAATGCTTCCCTGTTTTCTTTATAGCTTGACATCGATTCGTCCAAAACAGGTTTCATAGTGGTGTCTTTAAGAGGTGCTG
>Ga0209541_10002885_pt1 | contig 32141 bp, 33 predicted proteins | sample RifCSPlowO2_01_FD_184027 | JGI IMG/M metagenome (GOLD analysis project Ga0209541, IMG submission 184027) | Groundwater microbial communities from Rifle, Colorado - Rifle CSP2_plank lowO2_0.1 (SPAdes) (version 2) | ecosystem: Environmental > Aquatic > Deep subsurface > Groundwater | place... | reverse complement strand
TGTCTTACAGAACAGCAAGTTTGAAAATGTAAGGGAGGCGATAGAAAATATTGATTTGTATTTTAAAAATGAACAATCATTTAGTACTTGGTGTAGTTAAGTACACATTCAATTTAATAGTTATATTGGTAGTTCTTGTAATTTAGAGGGTATCAATTCAATGAGCTTTGGGTTTTAAAGCTAAAATTTTACTGGTATAGAGGATAAAAACATAATCTTCAAGAGTTAAATTAAAGTTACTATAATTAGTTAGAAAATGTAGTTAAAATTGGATTATTGAAGTTATATAATATAATTTTATATGTATCTATTTAATTTAATTGCATTTAATTAATGATATTTATAGAAATAATAAATGCAATTTTATTCAACAATAATTTTGGCTTTCATAGAAGGATGAGGGGTACAATGATAATTAAATGTTCCTGCTTTATTAAAAGTATGAGAGTAGGTTTTTCCTTTTGAAAGCATGTTTGAATCTAATTCATCTCCAGAATCTGAAGTTACTGTATGACTTACAGAATCTTTGTTTGTCCATGTAATCATATCTCCTTTTTTAATAGTTAATGTTGAAGGGCTAAACGCAAAATTACTTATTGAAACCTGATAGGTTTTTGGAGAAGAAGTTATTGGAGGAGGTTGAGATGGAGGATTATTATTAGAATTATCAGAATTGTCTGAAGTTGGAGGATATATTATTTGATTATTTGCTCCACTTTTTGAAGGTGAAGGGGTTTTATTTGTATTATATCCTTGCATTAATACTACTCCAATAATAGCTGCAACTGCAATTAAGGCAATTATGACAATAATTATCCCTGTATTTTTCATTTTATAATTTGAAGACAATCCTATTTAAATATTATGAAAGATACCTATTTTTGTTAGATATTTCTAAAATAGGATTGGTTGTTTTTATTAAACTACTTTGAATTGTATTTCCAAATTTTTCAGCCCATTTGGATAATGGCTTAAAGCACCTTATTACTTCTATTCCAGAAGAAGTAAGAGAATATTCTACTCGAGGAGGAATTTCATCATATCTTTCTTTTTTAACTAAACCTGTTTTTTCAAGCTCTTTTAATCTTTTTGAAAGAGTTCTTGAGCTTATGGGTTTTAATTCTTTTAATAAGACATTAAATCTTTTTTTAGGATTGCTGTCATTTAAATGCTTTAAAATCAACAAATTCCATTTTTTACTTAATATTTTAATTATTTTTTCAACAGGACATACCTTTTCCATTTTATATTGCTTTACTTTTGGTTACTGCTGTATTTAAATACTTTATTTTTAACATTATTAATACTTTAAATAGTTTATTATAAGTTTAAACTATTAAACTAAATTTAATTAGAGTGTTAAAATGAATAACAAATTAATTGCAGGGGTTTTAATTTTAATTGCTGTTTTAATTGCAGGGTTTATTCTGTTAGGAAATAAATCATCAACTGGAAATGTTATAAAAGGAGATGGAGAAAGACCAGTTAAAGAATTTTCAATAGAATCTTTTACTGAAGTTATTGATGGGAAATATTATCCTCAATTTTCGCAAAAAGAAATAACTGTCAATAAAGGAGATTTAGTCAGGATTAAAGTTTTAGTTACTAGTGGTATGCATGATTTTAAAATTGATGAATTTAATGTTTATTCTGAAACCCCTCTTGATAAGGAAGTTACTATTGAATTTACAACAGATAAATCAGGAGAATTTGTTTATTATTGCGCTAAACCTGGACATAGGGCATTGGGACAGTGGGGAACACTTAAAGTTCTTGAATAGATTGTAAATATTATTTTTGTTTAATCATAATAGGAAACATTTATTATTTAATGCAGATTGTACATTTATATATAATAAAACCATCTAAATAAAACATAATCTTTAAGAGTTAAATTAGAGTCACGATTATTAATTAGAAAAAGTACATTCAAAAATCAATACATTTTTAATATAAATTTATTCAATTATATAAGGGATAACATCAAATTATATAATTAAAATGGAAAAAAAAGCTAAGATAATTTTATTATGTTTATGGATATTTTTATTTTTTTATATAATTTTATCATTTTATCTTGTTTTTATTCCATTAAATCAATTTGCTTCTTTAAGATCTATTTTTTATTCTATAGGAAAATTTTTTGGTTTAATCGGATTTTTATTTCTTTCAATATTAATAATCTCCGGAGAAACAGCAAGATTTTTTGATAAATTTCTTGGAATTGATAAAATAATCAAGTTTCAAAGAAAATTTTCATGGATAACTACTATATTTGTATTAAGTCACCCGATATTTTTTTTATTATCCACTCAAATAGCTTTTAGCTCTTTAATACCCAGTTTTATGAATATACCTTTGGCAGCTGGTGTGGTTTCTCTTTATATTTTCTTAATTGTTATGATTTCTTCTGTTTTATATAAAAGAATCTCCTATAACACATGGCAGTTCATTCATATTTTGGTATATCTTTTATTTTTCTTTATTTTTTATCATGCATTAAATATAGGATCAGATACAAGAAATATTTTGATTATGCCTATTTTTAGCGTTATTTTTATAGTGATGATAATAGGATCTATTTACAGAATAAATTATAAGTTTAAACAAAGAAGCTTTAAATGCTATGTTGAAGAAATAAAAACAGAAATACTTGATACATTTACATTAAAGATTAAGTCAAATAAAAAACTTTTTTTTAAAGCAGGGCAATTTTGCTTTTTAAGATTAAATAAAGATAAGCTATATGCAAGGCATCCTTTTACAATTTCCAGTTCTCCAAACGAAAATACACTGAATTTTACTTTAAAGATAACAGGCAGATTTACAAAAATAGCCTCTCAATTGAAAAAGGGAGATAAAATTATTGTTGAAGGCGGTTTTGGATTATTTACAATAAAAGATGAAGATGAAAATATTAATAAGAAAAAACTTGTTTTTATAGCAGGGGGTGTGGGTATTACTCCTTTTAGAAGTATTATTAAAGATGAAGAAGAAAAGAATAATATTCAGAATAGTCTTAGAAGCATACTTTTACTATATGGTTCAAAAACTGAAAAAGATATAATTTTCAAAAAAGAGTTTGATGAATTAGACAAAAAAGAAAAATGGCTTAAGAAAGTTTATGTATTAAGCCAAGAAAATGAAGAAAAATTTAATAAATTAAATGATAAATATGAAAAAGGGCATATTGATGAATTAATAATAAAAAAATACCTGGATGAAAAAGATATTAAAGATTCATTATTTTATATTTGCGGTCCTGAATCTATGAAAAACAGCGTAATCAAAATACTGACTGATTTAGGTGTTAAAAAAGAAAACATTTTTATTGAAGATTTTTTTTGGTGATGAAATAGGACTGAGTTGTTTATCTCTAACTTTAAGATTTAATTTATTTTTCTTTCTTCATTACATTTTTATTCAAGAATTGAGTAGCAACAACTTTTTTATTTAATATGTCTAAGATACTATCTCCCGCTTTAGCTATGATGCATTTTTTTCCATATTCTATAACTTTTTTAGCAGAATCAAGTTTTGATTTAAGACCACCAAATCCATTATTAGAAAGTTTTATAGAATCATAATAGTCAGTATTAAATGAATCAGAGTTTATAAGGGGATTTTGATTTTTTATTAGGGCACCTATTTCAGTTAAGATTATTAAAAGATCAAAATTCAAACTTAAAAGAATTTGTGCAGCTAAAATATCATTATCACCAAAAGAGAGCTCTTTAGTTGTTGTTGTATCATTTTCATTTACTATAGGAATTGCTTTTCCAACTAAGTTACTATATGTTTCTTTTATATTTTTAAGTTTTTGTTCATTATTTAAATCATCAGAGGTCAAAAGAAATTGAGCAACATTCAAATTATAATGAAAAAAAGACTTCCTGTAATTTTCCATTAATATTGGCTGGCCTATTGCAGCCTGCGCTTGCTTTAATCCTAAGTTGCCATTTCCTTTAATGAATTTTTTTCCGCATCCAACAGCACCAGAAGTTACTAAGATTATTTCATTACCTTCTTTTAATAAAATACTTACATCTTTAGTTATTTTATTAATTATATTTTCTTTTATAGTTTGTTTTTCACAATCAAATATAGCATTTGTGCCTATCTTTATAACAATCTTCATAATTTATCTATTTAAACTGAATTTAAAAAATATACCTTTTTAAGATGAATTATCTTCTATTTTTTGTATTAAAAATACAACCTATTTATTTAAACATCAGAATTCCACTCGTCTATTGACGAGTGGTTTACATGAATAAAACCACTCGTGGAATTCTGTATGCTTCAGAAATCAAAGATTTCTGATAGTGCTCAAAAATTTACATTTTTGACATGCTCAAGAACCACTTTGAGAGTGGCATTTTCATGCCACCAGTCTTTGACTGGTAGTTCTTGACAAGATTATAATATAAAATGGAAGACTGGAGAGGACTTTTGAGATGGGCTATAATTTTTCTTATCATAGCTCTAATAACAGCACTTTTTGGTTTTGGTTTTGTTGCTGGAACTTCAATTGAAATAGCGAAGATTTTATTTTATGTATTTATTGTTTTGTTTGTAATTTTAATTATACATTTAACAAGGAGGCATAGATAAAATGCCCCCACGAGTTCTGTGACATACTTTTTATTACACAATTTATAACACATTTTGATACAAAAAGCACAAAAGATAAAAGAAGTTAAAAGATTTGTTTAAACTCCATCACAAAAAAGCTTAAATAATCAAGGTAATCTAAATGTGTATGAAAACAAAATCATTGGTTCTAATTATTACAAGTATTTTATTGTTAAGTTTGTTTAGTATTAGTGTTCTTGCAATAAGGAAAACTGGAAGCCAGGGAGATTATTTTCCAATGAATAACTTCAAATTGGAGATTGATGGAGTTATAGTTGCCGGTTTTAAAGAAGTGTCTGGATTAGAATCTGAAACAGAGATATCCTTAAATAAGATAGTTTTGAAAAGGGGATTTATTAATGATCCTGCAATTAAGCAATGGTTTAATGAAACTTTAGAAGAGTGCAGTTCTGCTGAAGCAACTCAGCGAGTAGTCTCTTTATCTGAAGCAAAGAAATTTTATAGAGGTTATACAATTACATGTGAGCCAAGAAATAAAAGTGAAAGAAAATCTGGCTCTGTAATAGTTCTTGACAAATCTGGAAGTGAAATCCTAAGATATAATTTCTATGAAGCTTGGCCAACAAGATGGAAAGCTCCTTCACTTGACAGCAAAGGTGATACACATATGATTGAGGAATTAGAACTTGTAGTTGAAAGAGTTGAAAAAGCTTAATTTCTTTTTGAAAGTGAAAAATTGATTTTCAGTTCAACTTCTTACAGGTAATCTAAACCAAAATAAGAAAAAGATATTCAATTTATGTAGGAGATTTAATCCTAAGGATTAATGCTGAGATATTTAACCTTAGGTTAAGGTTCTCCTGCTATTTTTAAGAAATTTATTGACGCTGATTAAAAAGCATTAAAAAAGTTGGCAGTCAAATTTAGATGAGGTTAAACTCTGCAAAAATAGGTGGTTAGGTGCTCCCCTGATCCAAAACTTTAATCAATCTCTTCAGCCATCTCAATTAATAAGGGTTTAAGCTCTTTGACATACTTATCAAAATCCTCTTTATTGAATGGCTTTATTACAAGAGGACGAACCTCATTATACTGGAATTCGAGGGTTTGAAGTTTATCTCTTGTTAAAATAAGATTGTCTTTATATTTCTCATAGTTGTGTATGGAATATAATAATTTTTCTTTTGTTTCTTTTAAAAAGTCTTGAGGTTTTATCTTAAACTTTTGATAAATAAAAAGAAGATCAATTGCATCTCTTGACTTAATTGCTTTTCTTGTTAATATTGAACGAAATTTTTCAGTTACTATTTCTTTAAGGTTATAAGCCTTTATCGTTATTGTTTTATAAAAATCAAGAAATTCTTTAAAGTAAATTTGGTCTTCTTTTGTGAATTGGCTATTCTTAATTAAAGGATTTAACTCTTTTACTTGCGGAGCGAAGATTATCTTTTCTAGGAAGTTAATCTGAATTTTAATAAAAGAAGGTTTACCTGTTAAAATAGAATTGTAATAAACTTTGAAAGTTACAAGTTTATTGTTGTTGCCAATTTCAACAAAATTTCTGTCAGATTTATCAAATTTAAAGTCAAATCCTACTTTTTTAAGTTGTTTTCCAAAAGCATCTATTTTTTCCTTGCAAACTTTCTTTATGCTTTTTGTTGATTTTCCTTCCCAAAGTTTCTGATTAATAAATGTAAAATCAAGGTCTTCTGAAAATCTAAAATAATCAAGATATGCTTTAGATAGGCAAGTTCCTCCCTTAAATACATATTCTTCGAAATTAAGTTTTGAAAGCAGAATATTAAGGTAAAAATCCTTTTCAATAAGTTCTGTTGCAGTTATATTTGTTTTATCTTTTATAGAGGTCAAAAAGTTCTTTAGTTTGTCTTTATCTATTTCCATCATACAACTCCTTTGTTTTCTTTTTTATTATTCTGTTGTATTTACTTGATTCCTTTAAAAAAAGCGACTTATTAAATTTATATTCCTTTATGTCTACTTCTTTCTTTAGATAAATCATATCTAAAAGAGTTTTTTCCAAACCACTAAAATAAAGAAAGATATTGTTTCCTGTTTTTTCTTTCTTTATATCAAAAAATAAAGAAGGTTTTAATTTTACAAAAAAGAAACTTGAGCCAGCTATCTTCATGGGCTTTGTTCTATTGAACTTATCGTTTATCACAATATTGATAGGAAAAACTTCATGAGTTAGACCAAGAAACTTTAAAGCAGTATTCAGACCAAAATACCATTTAACTCCTTTCTTTTCCAAGCCAAGAGAAAGAAGTTCATAGGCAGAATATCTTATCAAATTTAACTTTTTTTCTTCATAGCCTTTTAAATAATAAACTCCTCTAAAGATAGTTATTATATACCCTTTGTTTAACATAACCCTTCTTAAAATATCTTTATCAAATTTATACTTAGTTGCTAAGCTATCAAAATCTTCTCTTGTTAGGATTTTACCCTTTGCTTCTCTTAAGATTGTGTCTATTTTATTCATAGCTTAATTCACCTTATTAGGTGAAATATAATATGTATATAAACCTTTTGTTTTATGCAAGAAAAGAGAATATGATTGTTTAAGGTTAAAGTTAAACTCTGCAAAAATGAGCAGTTAAGTGCTCCCGGGACCTCAGCGTCGATAAGACTTTGGAGATTTAATCCTAAGGATTAACTCCCCACCATTTTCCTTGTGATATTAGAACTTGAACAATTTTTCATAATCTTTATGATTCATCCAATCAAGAATAACTGCTATAATTTGGACTTCTTCTGAAGGTGTTAAAACATACAACATTCTCCATCCGTCTGGTAAATTATAAATCCAAAGATTATTTAGCCCATATTTTTGAATTAATAGTTTTGGAATTAAATTCTTTTTCACATTCCTCCCAGAAAAAGCATCTTCTTGTAATGTTTTAATTGCCCTAACAAGTGACTTTTTAATTGGGTCTGCTTCATCTAATTCATTAAAAGATTTCTCTAAACTTTCTTCAACAAATACAACTTTTTCGGGCTTCATAATTTTATTGCAGGTCTGTTTTTTATTTTATTGAAAAATTTAGGATTCCAAATATAAACAACATAACCTTCTTTGTCATATACTATTTTATACACGCTTTCCAAATACTCCATTATCACTTGAAAAGTTTGCCACATTACTTTTTTAGGAAGATTCTTGAATAAATCTGTTTTTTTGTATTCTCCAGAATTTTCTTCTATAAATTTTTCTACCATTAAAACTGTTTGAAGTGTTGGACTTCTAGCTACGTCATTTGTTTCCATATAACTTTTATTTTTTCTTATTGTTTGAGATTCCATTTTAATATCTTACTTTTATTAATAATATCAATTGATATTACTATTTAAATGTTTCTGTTAGCTCTAATTTACAACATTTTGCTCTAAGAAGGAATTATTTTGTCACTTTTGTTTCATTAGGATAAATTATTGTTGTTTCACAAGTAGACTTTAAACAAACTCCGTAACAAGAAGTTGGTGAAGCATCCGTTATTCTTCCACCCAACAAAACAAATAATGATGGTCCTTTAATTCCAACACAACTACAATCAATTGAAGTTACAGGTCCATCAGTTCCTCCACCTCCACCACAAGATTTTGGAAAGAAGAAAATTAATAATGCTAAAATAATTATTATCCAGAACCACCATTTCTTGTAAAATTCCATAATTAATATAGTTTCAAGATATTTATAAATTGTTTGATAACTTCAAACTCATTTGTACAATAGTCCAACTCCCCTCCCAAGTACCTAACTAATTAGTCATACTCTCCGAAGAAGCAGTGAACCATAAACCTCGTTAGTTATTCGGTTTCTGTTGGTGTCTTAATCCTAAGGATTAATGTCCCACGAGGAATTGAACCCCCTTTTCATTTAAAGGAGTATAGGCATGCTGGGATTTGAACCCAGATTTAAACCTCCGCAAGGTTTTGTACTATCCGTTATACTACACGCCCACTGATTAACAATGTCAATTATATAAAGAAGTTTTGAATTATAAATTTACTTATTTTTATTTTAGATTGATTAAAATTATAATTAATGGTATGGAGCTAAATAATAGTCCTTTTAATTTATTGATATATAATATAGCATTGTAGAGTTATAGCTTTTTTACAATATAAAAAAATCCTGGATTGTTTTATAAGTATGCAATTCAGATTTTTTAAACCATAAATCAATTTCGTTTTTGGCGTCTTTTTCATTGCTTGAAGAATGAATTATATTTTTCAAAGCCTGGTTTTTTTCATCAGCATAAGCAAAGCTTGCATGGGCAAAATCTCCGCGGATTGTTCCTGGAGTTGCAGTTTTTGGCTCTGTGCCTCCTGTAATTTTCCTGACATTTTCAATTGCATTGATTCCTTCAAGAACTAAAGCTATAACAGGACCTTCTGCTAAGTATTTAATCAGTTTATCCCTGACATGTTTTCCCCGACGCTGTTCAATATCTTCAGTATAATGCTTCATTGCAAATTCTTTATCAACCCAAACTTGCTTCATTCCAACAATTTTCAAACCAGCGTCTTCAAATCTTGTTAAAATTTTTCCAGCAATTGCACGCTGAACTGCTTCCGGTTTAATCAAGACAAGAGTTCTTTCCATTTCCATAAAGGTTTTTATTTATCCTTATTTATAAAACTTTTTATTCTAAAATTTTTATTATCGTCGGAAATTTTAAATAAAAATTTATCTTTTAATATTATTTTCCTGAAATTTTATAGAAATGATTAGACTGTTCAAAAAAAGAAATGTTTATAAACTCTAACTTTTTTAATACATTATTAAAAGGGTGTGAAATGATAAATAAAAAAGGTGTGCAAAAATATGCATTGACTTATGCGTTAGCATTTTTATTTTTAATTATATTTTCAGTTTACTTTGTTCTTGGAGATCATACTGTTACAATAACTACTGGCGCCACTAATCTTTCAATAAAAGAAGATTTGCAAAATGTTTTTAATTTTACAATAGATAGTGGAAATAGAAATAACATTACTCAAATTAATATTACTCTTCCAGCAAATTGTACTTTTACTACTGGTTCTAATAATACTAACCTTACAACTAATGATACTTCAGTTGCAACAACAATTGGCAATATTTTTACAAACACAAGTGGAAGTGGAGTTTTAAACAGCACTTTAAGTTGGTCTAATTTTACAGGAGGGGTTATGAATGGAAGTCATATTGCAAAATTCTGGTTTAATGCAACATGTACTCATCCTGGAAGATATGATGTAACTATAACAACTCTTAATGCAAGTGGAGTAAATAGAACCCATTTTAGGTTAGAAGTTAATGATACAACAGCGCCTGTAGTTGTTGCAGGTGATACGATAACTACAAATGCATCTGGTAATTATACTGCAATAAATGTTTCCCAGCCAAGTATTTTTGTTAATGTTAGTTTAACAGAATTAAACCCTTTAAATATTACATTTATCTTAAGAAATTCTACTGGAGTAGTTAATAGAACAACCTTTTCTATGTCGAATACATATACAAATACTACTATTAATTGGACTGGTTTAAATTATGGGAGTTCTTCTATACTTTATGAGTATAATATTACTGTTGCAGATACTCAGAATAATACTCATAATATAGCTTATAATGTTACTATTAAAGATGACATAGGACCACATGTAACTTTTGTAAATCCTGTAGGAACTCCTTATAGGAATCATACAGGGACTATTGTATTAAATGCAACTATTACAGACAGATTCAATAATGTTCAGTTAGTATTATTTAATATTTCAAATGGCACTAGTAGAACTGTTTCATTACTTACAGCAAGCAATATAAGTGCAACAAATTGGAATGTTACGCTTCCTTCTGGAAATGGAAGTTTTCCTGATGGAATTTACAATATTACTGTGATAGTAAATGATACTATAAGTAATGTAAATAATACAGGAGTAGGAAGGCTTTTTGGACCTTATAGTGTTGTTATAGATAATAGCGGACCTTCAGTAACTTTATCTTCTTTAAGTGCTACTACAAGTTCATTAGGTGTAACAATAACTGCAACAGAAACTGTAAGCAGTATTAATGGAGCATGTACTGTAGATAGAGCAGGAGCAACAATTACAGGATCTGCTACAACAACAAGCTCAACTCAAAATATTACTGAAAGTGGTTTAGATTGCGGACATTCTTATTCATATATTGCAACATGTACAAATTATGCTGGTAAAGGAGGTTCATCAGCAGCAACTTCATTTTCTACTTCAGATTGCGGAACATCTGGAGGAGGAGGCAGCAGCGGAGGAGGAACAGCTGCAACAACATGGACAAGTACTTATAGTGTAACACCTCAGCAATTAAGTAGTGGTTATACTAAAACTTTACTTGCAAAGGCTAGAGTTAACTTTACAGTTGGAAATGAATCTCATTATCTTGGTGTTAAAGCTTTAAATGCTTTAAATGCTACTATTGAAGTTGCAAGCAGTAATCCAACAACTTTTGTTTTAGCTGTTGGTCAAGAAAAGAAAGTTGATGTTAATAAGGATAACTATTATGATGTTTATGTTAAATATACTAAGTTAGTAGGCAGAACTGCAGAGTTATATATGAAAACTATTAGTGAAGCAATACCAATACCACAAATATCTCCTCCTACTGGAGAAGATACAGCTCCAATTCCAGAACCTACTGGAGCTGAAGGCGGAAAACCTAATTTAACCTGGTTATGGATATTAATAGCAGTAGTAGTTATAGTAATAGTAGTATGGGTAATTTATGCTGCTAAAAAGAGAAGATAATTTTATTCTTAATTTTGTATAATTATTAATTTGTAATTGATTTTATTAAGCTGGATGATTTGATTAAATACAATATGCTAATGGATAAAGGTATTTTTAAATTAGGGGTACGGAATTACTTAGATTATCAGTATATAAAAGCTGTAAGTTAAAATTATGTAATTTATATTTAACATGGACCCTAAATTCATGAGTAACAAAATAGCTATAATCTGATAGAATTTGTAATTAAAAGAAACCAGAAATTTATCAAATATATTTATTTGATTTTGTAAATACTTAAAAAGGTTTTTTTACTATTTAGACTATGGAAATTCCTCTTGATAATGTGGTTTTTGCTGATTTGCATTTACATAGCAAGTATTCTAGAGCAACGTCTTCGAATTTAAGCTTTGAAAATCTTGTTAAGTATGCAAAGATAAAAGGATTAAATTTATTAGGAACAGGAGATTTTACACATCCAATTTGGTTAAATGAAATAAAAAAGTTAAAAGATAATGGCAAAGGCTTTTATTATTTTGATGATTTCCCTTTTATAATTACAGGTGAAATATCTTTGATATATACTCAAGGAAGAGGAAGAAGAATTCATCTTGCTGTTTTGGTGCCCAATATTGAAACTGCAGAAAAGATTAATGAATATTTGGATACTAAAGGAAGAAGAGATTATGATGGCAGACCAATTTTTAAAATTACATGTGAAGAGTTTGTTAAAGAATTAACGAGCATTTCAAAAGCAATTGAGATTATTCCTGCACATATTTGGACTCCCTGGTTTGGATTATTTGGAAGTAAATCTGGTTTTGATTCATTGAAAGAATGTTTTGGTTCACAAATAGAGAATATCCATGCAATTGAGACAGGAATGAGCAGTGATCCAAAAATGAATTGGAATATATCTGAATTAAATAATAAAGCAGTAGTTAGTTTTTCTGATTCCCATAGTTTTTGGCCTTTTAGATTAGGAAGAGAAGCTACGATTTTTAAAAAATGTGATTCTTATTTTGAAATTATTGAACAAATTAGAAAAAACACTTTTTTAGGAACAATTGAAACTGATCCTTGCTATGGGATTTATCATTATGATGGACATAGGAATTGTAATTTTTCATGTTCTCCAAGCAAAACAAAAGAATTAAATGGAATCTGTCCTATTTGTAAAAAACCATTAACATTGGGAGTTGAATATAGAGTAGAACAATTAAAAGATCAAAAACCTGAGAATAATCCGCAAAAAAAAGAATATTATGAATTGCTTCCATTACATGAAATAATTGCATTGTTTATTAGTTCTTCTTTACAATCAAAATCTACTTGGAGTATTTATAATAATCTAATAGAAAATTTTACGAATGAATTTAATATACTTTTAAATGTGCCAAAAGAGCAGTTTTCAGCTAAAAATGTTGATGGTAAACTTATTGAATTAATTTTGAAAAATAGACAAGGTAGAATTAATGTTAAGCCTGGTTATGATGGGGTTTATGGTGTTGCAGAACTAGGGGAAAAGCAGGCAAAGTTAATTTGAACTAAATAAATATTATTTTAACACAAATGTTTAAAAAGGAATAATTAAAATAAGAATTATGTCTGAATCAATAATAAGCACAAGAAGTATAACACAACATGTTGATTTTAGTGAAAGAGTTAAAAAATATAGTGATTTGAGAGAATTAACATGGGATGGAAGAGAATTACATCAGATTAATTGTTCTCGCCTTTCATTAAAACCAGAACAATATGCTGTTTGTTCAGATTTAGAGCTATTTGATTTTTCCAAAGAAGATTATGAAGATAGAGAGTTTAGAATGAATGTAATTAGGTATTTTGCAGGAGGCAATGCTTTTATGAGATCAGAACCTTTAGAATTCAATCGTCCTGCTATGTCTGGAGGCGGAGATAATTATATATCTTTTTTAGTTGAATATGTTATTTCAGTTCAATATTTTCAAGTAGATCCTAAATATTTTGAAGAACTAGCATCACTTACTCCTTTTTAATTCTTATCAGAAACATCTTTTAATTTTATAAATTTGTAATGCGCATCAAAAGTTAAGCTGTTGCATTTAGGGCAATTTTCTTTTAATGTGTAAATGTGATGGTTATTTTTATTATCTGAACAAGCTTTGCATTTTTTTAGCTTCATTTTATACCTCTTCATATTTTAGTATTCTTAGGAGTATATATCTGTAAGTTTTTAAATCTCTCTTATTAATTCTTCTTGCATTTTTATCAGTTCTGCATTCTAATGTTTCCATTTTATTTAAGATTCATTATATATTCTTTTAAATGTGGATGAAAAGTTGTTGTGAAGTTTTTCTGCAGGTCTTGGGGTTTAACCCATTTTAATTCAGTGAAGTCATCCCCTGCTTTTTCTTTTCCTCCGACAATTTCACATAAATAATAAACTGACAGAAAATCTTTTTTTTCCGGATAAGTTTTTGCAAACACAGCCCCTAAACTTTTGACATTATATCCTGTTTTTTGTTTTATCTTTTTTACTAATATCCTTTCTAAATCTCCCTTATCATCTAATTTTCCTCCAGGAAAAGCCCAGGTTAATTTAGGAATATAAATATCTTTTTTTCTTTTTCCTATCAGAATTTTTCTTGTTTTTGTATCAAACACAACACCCAATAATATTGTAAAATACTTTCCTTTATTAGGGGTTTTTGATTTCATTTTCTTTTTTACAATTTTAGACCAATTAGTTAGTATTTAAATTTTTCGTATGTTAAATATAGAGAACTGCATTAATTATATAACATTTTGTATGCAATTCTCTATCTGTATAACTGCGAAGAATTGTAACTTAAACAACGCAGTTATCCATATGTGTGTATGTTCAGGACATATGTCATACCTTTTCTATACATAAATTTGATTCACTTCGCTCATAATGAATAACTCAAATCCTGTTTTGCTTGGATTTTCACATTAAAATTTTGATAATTAATAAATTTAACAGCGTCGATTTATGAGTTTAGATAATTGAACAACTTGTTGAGAACTAATTTTTGGTTAGCCTATGGCGTATGTTATTGTCTTATGCACTGTTAAATACTACTTTTTGTTTAAAAGCTATTTTTTTGCCTTTTCGCTGAATTCCAAGCCCAATTTTTTTGATTTACGCTCTATTTCCTTGATTAATTCCTGCAATTCCTGATCTGCTTTTTTTAAATTAATGGATTCTACTTTTAAAGAGTATTTTCCTGCTGCAATATAATTTATTTCTGCTTTTTTTGATGCATCATTAAATATTTCTTTTATTAATAAAAGTCCGTTTGGTTTTTTGGATTTAAGATTAATCTCTTTTTTAACAAAAGATTTTTTCTGCTTTTCTTTGCCTAAAATTTCAATGATTTTCTGGGACTCATTTTTACCGACGAGAGTTTCAAGTTTTTTTGGATTTTCTTTTATTTCCTTGATAAAATCAGATAAACTTGAAGATTCTTTTATTTTTTTTACAGTTGATTCTGTTTTTTCGCCTAAAATTGTTTTTAGTATGCTTTCATATCTTTTTTCAAGCTGATATGAATCCATTACTTCTTTTTTTTCTTTGTTTGTCACTCTTCTTAATGAAAGTTCAACATTGTCTTTTATTATTCTTAATATTTTACAAACTATTTTTTTCTTTGGAACCACATAATCTCTTAAATTACGTATTCTTCCTGGTGCTATTTCACTTACAACTATACTTCCTTCTCTATTGTTTTCTATACTGACAAAAACAGTTGTTCCAATTATTTTGTCCACTGTACACAAAACTAATTCTCCTTCTTCAAGTTGTTGATGTGTCATAGAATTAATTAAATAATTGAGTTTTTAAGAGTTTGCTCTTCTATTTCTTGCCCACTCTAATACCTTTTTTACTTCTTCAATATTCTTTCCATTATATCTTGTAACTCTATCATGAGAATAACTTTCATTATACTCATGTGCTGGCATAATTGCAATACCTCTTGGCCTGTTTTTTAACCAAGAATCTAAGAATAGAGGATAATCATCAACTAGAACTCGTCCATAAACAATAGATTTATCTTTAACAATCATAAAATCAGTGTTTTCTCCAATATTCTTATCTACCCACCTAGATTTTTCTGTGTAAGCATTTTTTGAACTAGATGGACCTTTTGTTAATATTCTTATATTAAATCCTAATTCTTTTGCTATTTCTAAGATATCAAAACCAATTTGAAGTCTTTCTAAGTTCTCCCACCATCCAACTTGATTTCTTATTAATTTTATTCTTTCATTTATATAACCTGGAGTGTTAAAGTCAAAAGGTTTTAGTGGTGGATCTTCTGGAGATTTTATTAAATTATAGTCTATTTGAAGGGCTTTATCATGATTACAAAGAGTTCCATCCATGTCAAATAGTGCCGTAATATCTTCTTCTCTCATAAAATTCATGAATAATTGTTGTTTTTAAACCTTAACAACTTCAATTTCCAGGTTTTTCTTTAAATTAATTATAAATTCCTGCTCTTTGTCATGATTTATTATGGCTCCTGCAGCAAATTCATGCCCTCCTACTTCACCGCCTATTTTTGTTATGGTGTTGTTAAGAATCTCCCTAACATTTCTTCCATTTTTACCGACGGTTCTTGCAGAAACCTTTATTTTTTTGTTTTGGCTGTCATTGTAATGAGCCATTGTTATTATTATTGTACCATATTCATAAATATCTGAGTTGGAAATTATGCTTGCAATAGTCCCTATTATTGTTTCTCTAATATTATTTTTTGCATTGATTATTACATATCCTTTTCCTTCTATTTTATCTGAATTTTCTGAGTTAGATATAAATTCTAAGCCTGAAATTATCTGCCTTCTGTTTTTTGCATGCAGAGATTCTGCTCTTTTTTTAGCTTCTGATATTTCCAAGCATACTTGTATGGCTGTTTCTGGCTCTCCTAATCTTGAACATGCATTTATTACAGCACTTAGCTCTCTTGCATCTTCTAATTTATTAAATAATTTGATAAGAAATATATCTCCTATTATCTCTTCATGCTTTTTTTTAGGCACTTTTAATAATATTGATGTGACGAGTTTTGTCATTTCTATTTCATTTAATTCAATTATACTTTTATATTTTCCATTTTTAGGAGTTAATCCTGTTTCTCTTAATAATTCTAATGTGCCTCTTGTATCTCCTGTTACTCCAGGAATATAAGGATTTGAAGAGAATTCCAAAACTCTATTGATTGGACGGGTTGATGGATACAATAAAAGGCCTCTTTTCTTGATTATTTCATTGTCGTCGATTATTTTAGAGTTTATTTTGTCAATATTCTTTTCAAGAGAATCTCCGACCATGCCTAATATTGCAAGTTTGGCAAGTTTTTTGTCTTCATTGTTGTTTTTTAGTATTTTTTTACAGAATAAATAAGTCAAACCAGAACTGCTGATAGATTCTTTATTGTCTAATTGAGGATTAATTATATTAATTTCTTCAGGAATTTCCTGTATAATTTCATGATGATCTATAATAAAAACATCCTGTAATTTAGATTTTGAAATGTAATTTAAACTTCCGCTTGCCAAATCCAAAAAAACAATTATCTTGTCTTTTGGAAGTTTTTGTATAATTTTTTCTTCGAGATTATTTATAATCTGGACTGTAAAAGGAACATCTAATTTTTTAAGTGTTTTAATCATAATTGCTGCAGAAGTTATTCCGTCGGTATCATAATGGCTTATTAAATATACCTCTTTACTGCCTATTTTTTCTATGAATTTTTTAACTACTTGTTCAATCCTCTTTTCCATGTTGATAATATAAAAATTTAATTTTTTATAAATATTTTATTGATATAGAGAACTGCATAGCTTAGTCTCATTTTTTTGTAGTTCTCTATCTGGAAAACTGCGACTGTATTGGTTATAAACCACGCAGTTATCCATAATGCTCTTTGAGTTTTCTATATTGGGCAAAAACTCTGTCTTTTTCCCTCATAGCTCTTTTATCCTGCTTGTTTTTATCATAATGCGCCTGTACTCTTTTTAATTTAGCTTCTACATTCTTTATATCCGGATTAATATATAAATTATTTTCTTTTAGTATTTTAGATATTTTCTTTTCGTATTCACCTGGATGAATTCCTTCTTTGCGAAGAGACTCGCCAATTTTTTCAGAAGTTAGTCCTTTTTTAGCCAAGTCAATTACTTTATTTTCAAATACATTTTCTGTAAGCTTGACTGATTTTGTTTTTTCTTTGCTGATTTTTTCTTTCTTATTTGTTTTTGATTCAGATTTTTTAGGCATATTTTATTGAAGTTTGAAATGGTTTTTAAAGGTTGTGATGATTAGAAAGTTGATAATTTGACATAATCATAAAAAGATACCATAAATAATCATAATAAGCGAATATACATTAAATCTCTTTGCCTTTTATTTCATCAATAACTACACTTGATTCTTCTAATTTTATGCCCTTTCTAACCCCATACACATTTAAGTTAGTAAGTTCTTACTAACTTACTTATTTACTTAGTAACTTAATAAGAAACATTTAAATATCAAAAATTCTTAAACAAAATATCAACAGATATTGAAAAGGGTGAAAATAATGAAAAAATATTTGCTTCTTATAGAAGATGAAAAGTTATGGGAGAAATTTAAAGAAATTCTTAACAAAGACATTAATTCTGAAATTATAGAGCTGATAAAGAAAAAAACTGAACAAGAGGTGAAAAAAAGTGGAAAATAAAAAAGCTAATATTAAAGGAACTCGTTCGCAGGTTACTATCTTCATAATTATTGCAATACTTATTATTGCTGGAATTGTTATTTTCTTTTCATATAGAAGTAAAATTACTCCAAATAAAGTCCCTTTAACATTTAATCCTATTTATTCCAGTTTTTTATCATGTATAGAAGAAGATACATTAGCAGGAGCAAGTATTCTCGGTACTCAAGCAGGCTATATTTATCTTCCTGATTTTGAACCAGGTTCAGCATATATGCCTTTTTCATCTCAATTAGATTTTTATGGAAATCCGGTTCCATATTGGTATTATGTTTCAGGAAATAATATCCAAAAAGAGCAAATCCCTTCAAAATCAGAAATTGAAAAACAGCTAGAAAGATTTATTGATGAGCAGATAGTTAACTGCAATCTTAAATTATATGAAAAAGAAGGATTTTCTATAGAAAAAGGATCTCCAAAAGCTAATGTTAAAATAAATGATAAAAACATTGAAATTAACTTAGATATGGATTTAAACATAAAAAAAGATGAAGATAAAATTTCAATAAACTCTCATAAAAAAACAATAAAATCCAACATTGGAAAATTATATAAAATTTCTTCAAGAATCTATGATTATGAACAAGATACTTTATTCTTAGAAAATTATAGTGTTGACATTTTAAGAAATTATGCACCTGTTGATGGTGTTGAATTTTCATGCAAACCTGAAACTTGGATTGCATTAAATGTTTCCGAAAAGCTAAAAGATGCCATAGAAGCTAACACCCAAGCATTAAAAGTTAAAGGGGATTATTATGATTTAAAAGATAAAAACAATAAATACTTTATAATTCCAATAGAAGTTTCAAAAGGAGTAAGTGTTAATTTCCTAAATTCAAAATACTGGCCTTATGCATTTGAAGTTTCTCCTGCCCAAGGAGCTCTTCTTATAGCAAACCCAGTAGGAAATCAAGCTGGTTTAGGAATCTTAGGATTTTGTTATGTGCCATATCATTTTGTTTATGATATAAAATATCCTGTTCTTATTCAAGTTATTGAAGGCGAAGAAATCTTCCAATTTCCTGTCGGAGTTGTAATTCAAGGAAACCTTCCAAGAAAACCTCTAGAAAATAGTGAAGCAGTTGATAAAGGAGATTTATCATTATGCCAGTATCTTAACCAAGAAGTTGAAGTAAAAACATATAATACAAACTTAGATTTGATAAATTCAGATATTTCATTTACATGCTTAGGAGATAAATGCAATATCGGAGAAATATCAAATGGAGAATTAAATGCAAAATTCCCCCAATGTGTCAATGGATTTATTGTCGCAAAATCAGAAGGTTATGAAACTAAGCAATATCAAATTTCAACAAATACTGAAACCAGCGCAAAAATTATCCTGGACAAACTTTATGATGTTAATATTGATTTGCTTTTAGATAAGATTTCAACAAATAAAAATGCAATAGTCTCATTTGAAGGAGAAAATGGAGTTAAAACAATTTCATATCCAGAACAAAAAACTATTTCATTAAGCCAGGGGTTGTATAATATAAATGTCCAAATTTATGATGATTCTTCATTAACTATTGGAGCAGCAAAAAATGAACAATGCTATGAAGTTTCTCGAGGAGCAATTGGAGGATTTTTCGGCTTGACAAAAAAAGAATGTGTTGAAATTGAATTTCCAGAGCAGGTTGTTTCCCAGGTTTTAGTAGGGGGCGGAAAAATAGAATATTATATTTCAGAAAATGAATTAGCAAATTCAAGAACAATTGAAATCAATTCTGAAAGTCTAATCAAACCAGAAAGTATTGAAGCATTAAATACAAATTATATTCTTTTTGAACAAAAAAGTTTAGATGTAAAACTAAAATGAAAAATAAAAGAAAAGAAAAGAAAATAACAAATACATTAATTTTATTAGCTGTTGCACTAACTTTTATTATCTTAAATATTAATATAATAAATTCTCAATATACAAATTATGGAAATCCTAATTCATATTCTGGGTCAAATTATAATTATGGTTCTAATTATGAAAGTTCATCTTCAACTTATTCAGTTTCAACATTCCAAAGTACAAGTCCAGGAGTAACATATAGTAATTATCCATATACTTCATCTGGATATGGAAGATATTACCAGTCTTTTCCTTCTAAAACATATCTGCAAAGCCAAAATATAGATTTATATAGAACATTTGATAATAAACAGTGTAGTTTAGGACAGGATTTCTTGGTTCAGGTTGCACCTTTTGGATGCTCGCCAAGTGTAGTAAGAAGTGATTTATTAGAAGAGCAGAATGTTCCTGTATTTTGCCAGCTTGCTGCAACAAAATTAAATCCATTAATAGATATTGATGCTATTTATTCTATGCAATTTACAGCTTTAGAAGGTTATCCTCCAGGTGTTGTCACAGTGGGCTTTCATCCTGCAAAATCTGCTTTAAAACAAAACCTATATTCAAGTATTAGCGGAAGCAGCGGATTTTCTGGAAGAACAGGCAGCTTATTGAATTCTCCTATTTTAAACAATATTGGCTATGCAGTCATTGTTTTAAAGCAGCAGCCAAATGAAAAATCTATGCCAAAAGTTATTTCAGGAAACTTGACTGCAATATTTAGATATGATGTTAAAAATGCATTTGGTGTTGGAAACATAGAATTTGTTCTTCCGGAAATGGATGATTCAAAATGGAATGAAGAATATAAATCATACAGTTTCTGGAAAGGAAGAGGATTTTTAAAAGCAGAACTTGTCAATCCAAATGAAGCAGTTGTTTCTATAATGTCTGATAAAAACATTAAAGTAGATACTATAAATTTAGCAGTAGGAGAAACTCCTAAAGAAGTAAGATTGCCTGGATTTTATTGTCTTGCAAAAGCAAATATTCAATTAAGCAAAGTAGATGTTCCAGACACAACAGCAAGATTAAGAATTGATGATGATTATATTGATTTAGTTGCCAATCAAAGATTTTTAGACGATAGATGTACTGTTCAGGTTGTTGAAAAAAATGGATTATTTGAGTTTGTTCAGATAAAATGCAATGAAGATAATGGTGTAAGGTATTATGATTTCTTTAAAAGTCCAAGAATAATTTTATCAATTAACGGAGAGCAGGCTGCATACAAAATTGGAGAGCCATTAAAAATTAATCTAAATGAAGGAAAAGAAGTAAACAGAAAATACTATATCAGAATTGTTGAAAAAAATCCTAAAACAGGAAAATTATCTGCTGTTTTAGGTTCTTCTTTATCAGCCAATACACCTTCTTCATACAATTATAGGCAATATCCAAGCACATTATCAAGTTCAAACTCTTATATATATGACAATAAAATGAGAGTTGATTTAGGCGATACTTTAACTCTTCCAAAAATAGGAACAAATTCTGAAGAAATTAAAGTTGAATTTATTGGACTATCTGAAGGAGTTAATGAAGACTTTTCGCAATATTCAGATAATTCTGAAATAGCTAATTTAAATTCTGAGTTTAAAAAATATTATGATGAGGCTATTGAAGATTACAATACAGTTGCAAATGACTTCACTTATGAAAAAACAAACCCGGAATTTGGAGAATCTAGTGAAACTTATGGAAAAGTAGCATTAAAAAGTGCATCAGACTTAGCATCAAGAACAGGGCAAATAATTTCAAGTAAAGAATTTTTAGAAAAAATAAAAGACCAATATGAAACAATTGACAATAAAAATGAAATTAATCTTATGATTAATGATTCTTTATTTTATTCTGAAGAAGAAACAAGAGGAGTTATGATTAATGGAAAACTTAGAATTATTACATTCTTAGGATCAAAAAAGCCAGGACTTGATGAATTTAGTGTTAATTTTTATGTAAGAAATGAAGAAACAAAAACAATCAATAATGGAAACAGTGATCCTTACATATTAGGAAAAGATGACAGAATTGAACTTTCAGAAAATGGAAATGACCAGATTATTTTAAAATACCTGGATGAAAATTCTGCTTATTTTGATTATATTGGAGAAGATTTTGTTGGAACTGATAATAACAATCTTAGAAAAGTCACAAGAAGAATTAAAATAGAAAAAAGCAGGCCATTAACTATTGGAAATAAATATACTTTTTCAATTGATAACATTAAATTGAAAAAAGTTGCTTATGTAAGAATCATTCCTGAATTAGAGGATATAAGAACACAAGCAAATTTCAGCTTTAATATTGGAATTGAAAAAAGAGCAATTGAGCTTTCTCCAAAACAAACTGAAAAAAGAATTGAAAAAACAAACAAGACTCTTGAAACATTAAACAAAATTTCAAGTAGCTTGGGAAAAGTTGTAAAAACAACTAAGGCTGCATGTCTTGCAACATCTGGATTTCTTATAACTAAAAACTTTCTTCAGAATCTAGGAGGAAAACAAATAGCAAGACAAGCTATTATGAGAAGTGAAGGAGGATGGACAGAATACTGCAGGCAGGCTCTTGCAGAAGAATTATATTCAAGTTTAGATGATTGCTTTAGAAAAAATGCTGATGCCATAGATAGTGATGTAGAAACCTTAAATTCATTTATGCAGAAACAAAATGAAGAGATAAAAAGTGCTAAAGGAACAAGTGGAGGAAGTATTTTTGGAAATGATTACTATAATCATAATAAATATATCAAAAATTATCTTCCTAATGTAAAAGAAGATTTAAGTTCTTGCGGAGAAAATGGAAATATTCTCAATCCAGATGACACCAATAAAAAAATCAGTGTCAATGATTTAAATACTGCCTTAACTAAAGAAAACGAAGAAAAAGGGGGATTTTATATTGAACAAGCACGAGATATTCAGTTATATTGCAGATTATTAGGTTCAGGAGAATCATCTGGAACAAGATTAGAAGCTATGGCTAAAAGAAAATTATATAATACTGCATATACAGTTAGTGAAACAACAAAAGATTTAGTTGCTGCAGACTCACTTCAAAAAAACTTTCAGGATAGCGGTTTTAATAATATTAATATAAATTCTTATGGCAAAAAAAATTCTGTTAAAGGGATTTATAGCGGAGGAACCATAAAAGGAGATAAAATACAAGGAGTTGATTCAAAAGATTTAGATGCTTCAAAAACATATTCATTTGAGCCATTTTATTATGGAAATGAAAAATATGTTGCTATCTTAGATGGTGTTGGAGGAAATGATTATTCTATAAAAGATGTTTATAAATTAGATAGTGTAGAAAATGGAAATATAAAAGTCAGTAAAATTGAAGACAAATCTACTGTTAGTGCTACAGAAATAAAACAATTTTTCAAAGGCTTTACTAAATATGATGAAAATTCATATAATAATCCATATAAAAAACCAGAAGCTAAATTTTATGAATCAGAGCCATATAAAGGATTTCCAGCAGTTGTTCCTTTTGATACAACAAAAGGATGGTATGCTGCAACAAAGCAAACAGTTGCTGCATTTGGAAACTTAGCTGCATTTGATGATTCAGGAAGAATTTCCAGTTTTTGGCTTTGCAATGTTGGAAAAAATGGATTAGAAGAATTCAATACAGGATTTGGAGATGATAACTGCCAGCAGATTAACATAGGAACTAATCAGCCATATGGACAGGTTTTAGGATTATCAGACACAGAAGCTTCAAGATTAATTAGCAGAGCTATAAGTGCATTAGAAAATGCAGCAAATCAAAGGCAAAGCAATTCAAATACAAAAAATATTTTAATAGAAGGAAAAACAATTGCTGTTGGTGAGCCAGCAGTAAATATTCCTCAAATGCAATGTCAGGATTTTATGTCTCCTAAAGATTGCTTGTTAATGTTTAATGTCTGTGATCCAGTTATTTGTCCAAGTTCAAGGTGCAATTTAGGAGGAAATTATAATGTTCCAAATGTAATTCAATCAGGAATTATCGGAAGCATTGCTTTATGCCTTCCTAATGCCAAAGAAGGAATAGCTGTTCCAGTATGTTTAAGCGGAGTTCATGCAGGTATTCAAGGACTTGAATCTATTTATAAAAATTATAATGACTGCTTAAAAGAAAGTTTAGAAACAGGAAGACAAACAGGAATTTGTGATGAAATCCATAGTATTTATTTATGTGACTTTTTATGGAGGCAGGCAACACCTATTGCAAAAGTAGGTATTCCTAAACTTTTAGGAGGTATTCTTGGAGAAGGAACACGCGGAGGAGGAGAATATCTTCAGGCAAAAAGTGCATGGGAAGGTGCTTCAAATTCAGTAGATTATTTCACTCAAAGTTATGCAATAAATTCTTATAATGCATTTAAAGTCAGGAGTACAGATGAAGTTGGAACAGCAGTTTGCAAAAACTTTATTTCTGCAAGATATCCAGATGTTATTGATAGTTTAATTGAACCAGATTCACCTGTACAATATTATGCATGGTTTGATGAAATTCCTTATACAACTGCAACAATTCCTTCAACTTCTCAGTATAAAGTATTTTATCATATATTTGCAGGAAAAGATATAGGTTCTTATTATGCTGTTTACTTAAAATCAGCTCCGGGTGTTTCATTTTATGAAACACCTGGAAGATTTGTTGTTGCATCTGGTTTTATTCCTCGAGGAGGTTATGCATCAGACACAATAGACTTCACCCAAGCCTCTGGATACAAAGAACTATGTATAAGCGTTAATGCCCAAGAAGAATGCGGATTCCAGAAAGTTTCAACAAGTTTTGCCTTAGATTATTTAAAAGACAAATACTTAGAAGAACAGGCATCTGTAACCGGAGTTACATCTGAAAGTGAATGTGTAAGTGGAAGTCCAAGTTTATATTCTTTAGCTACTCCAAACTTAGAAGAAGGAGTTAACGAAGCAATAAACCCTCAGCTTTATAATTATGGAATTGTAAGAATTTGTTCAACAAATAATCCGGGTCATAATAGTGATCCTAAAACTTCAACAGATGTTTCAAGATGGAAAGTAGTTGGAAATTGTGATGGAAGCATTGGAAAAGTTAAATGCTGGGTTGATACAAAAAGCATAAAGGAAAATATAGACATTAAATATCTTGAAAATAACACCTTAGATAAAATAAGCCAGAATTATATAGATTATTTAAATGGAGAACAGGGATTATTAGATGAAGGAGAAACACAAAGTTTAATTGAAGAAATTCAAAGTAAAGAAAAAGTTTTAACAGAACAAGAAAAGATTCAGAAAATAATTGCAAACTTAAATAATGTAATATTCAGTTATCAAAAAGCCCAGTTACTGTTATTAAGAGGAGATGCTTATGGAAATATTGCACTAAGCAATTATATTAAAATAAAAGCAGAATTAGAAAAACTTGATCTTGAAGAAAAACTTGAAACCAAAACAAAAGAAGGAAATGAAAATAAAGACATTATTCCAGAAGATAAATCAAAAACAACAGAAGAAAAACAATGGACTTATGATGAAGCTGTTAGTTATATACAAAAACTGAAGGATCCAAGTGAGAAATATTCAAAACATAAAGATTTTGTTGATCAAATTTACAAAAATGATTTAATCACAAAAGAACAATATAATGACATTAATGGAGCAAATATTATTGGGTTCAAAGTTGGTGAAGAAAGTATGAATAAAGTTTTAGATTATTTAAATGAAAAACATATTCAAGATTTATTAGAAGAAAAAACAACAGAAGAGCGTGAAGGAACTATCTTAGCATAATCCTTAATCATTTCTAAACCTTTTTATACTGACAATTTTTTGTTTTATTGTTAATTATGCGGGAATGCCAGAGTGGTCAAATGGGCAAGATTTAGGCTCTTGTGGCTTAGTGCCTACACAGGTTCGAATCCTGTTTTCCGCATCATGATTTATCATGTGCGGGTATTGAGATGCAAATCTCTTCGCCCGCATCATGCAATTGAAAATTGCATTAATCTAATAAGATTCGAACAGGTTCGACGAGCAAGTTCACGAAAGCATTTATTTAATATAATATTTGAGTGGGCTTGCGAGCATCCTGTTTCCCGCATAAATATTGAGCGAAGCGAAATATTTTAATTAAAGGATTCTGTAGTCGCTTTAATTCAAGTGGTTTATGTGACTACAATATGGTTCGACGAGCAAGTTCACGAAAGCAATTGTTTAATGATATTTGAGTGGGCTTGGGAGCACTGTTTCCTGCATGAATTTTTTATTCAGAAATCTTCTCACTTCTTTTTCTTCTCTTTAATTTCTATTTCTTTTAGTTTAAGCTTGTCTTCTAGCTTTAGCTTGTCAATAAGCTCTTTATATCTGTTTCTTATTGTAACTTCTGTTATTCCTGCAATATCAGCAACTTCTCTTTGGGTTTTCTTTTCATCATTCATTAAAGCAGCAACATATAAAGCTGCAGCTGCAATTCCAGCAGGCCCTCTTCCAGAAGTCAACTCAACTTCTTCTGCTCTTTTCAAAACTTTTAATGCATCATTTTGTGTTTTAGGGGATAATTTTAAAACACTTGAAAATCTGGAAATATAATCTTTAGGTGAAGATTGTTTGACAGTTATTCCTAACTTTCTTATAATAAATCTGTAAGTTCTTCCGATTTCTTTTCTTTCAACATCTGAAGCTGTAGCCATTTCATCTAATGTTCTTGGAATATTATAACTTCTGCATGCAGCATATAAACAAGCAGCAATTACTGATTCCATTGATCTTCCTCTAACTAATCCTCTTTGTAAAACATAATTGTAAATTCTTGAAGCTTCATCTCTTACAACATTAGGTAAACTAAGATAAGAAGCAATAACTCTTAATTCAGCCATAGCTAATCTTAAGTTTCTTTCAATACTTGTAGAAACACGCTCTTGCCATTTTTTTAATCTAAGAAATTTACGGGTTTGGCCAGGATCTAACTTATATATATCAGAAATTTCTCCTACATTTGTAATAAGTCCTTTGTCAAATTTTTGAATTGACATAGGTGCTCCGCCACGTCCTTTTTTTTCAGATTTATCAAACTTTCCTTGTGGATCTTGGCCTGTATCCACCATTTTTTCTTCTATTACCAATCCGCAATCATTGCAAATTACTTCACCTCTATGTTCATCATATGTAAGATGTATGCTTCCACATTCAGGACATTTTCTTATAAAAGCCATTTTTCTATAGGTTTTGTCTTTAACATTTATCCTCACATCAGAATTTAACCGTAGGGTTTTTAAATCTTTCTACTATATAAACCTTTCCCTTTTATCTGTTATGAAAGAGTGGTGAAAGGAAATTTAGGAAAATAAGTAAAAATCAAGGAAAAAGTTAAAATCAAGAAGTACTCAAAAGAGATCTAATAATTATATAACCAACTGCTAAAATAATTGCTATGTATAACTACATAGAATAAATGACGACTTAGTGCAGTTATACAGATAGAAAACTGCAAAATAAATATAATATAATTCATACAGTTCTCTACATTTTCAAAATATTTAAGTCTTTTAATTTATCTTCACTCAACCATAACCCCATTAATAATTCCTTCTTGAGTTGGCCTGTTTGTTATCCTGACTTTTCCAAGTTCAGTCTGAACTATAGCACCTTTTATAAGAATATTTTGCCTTGCTAAGAATCTGTTTGAAGGAGTTTCAACAACATTTTTAATTTCAACTTTTTTAGTTTTTCTTGATTTTAAGTCAGTTACATTAATTGTTTTTCCAGTTAAAAGGACAACTTTTTCATTTCCACCAAGACCTTTAATTTTTTTTCTTTTATCAACAGAACTTAATTTTATAACTCTTGGCTGTCTGGCTCTTTCAAACATTTTTTTCTTTCTTCTTTTTACATATTTTCCGCCTGTAATTTTTCTTCCTATTTTCATATTTATGAAGAAGAAAATTGGTTTAAATAGATTTTGGTTTTGTAAGTAAAAATTATTCTCTTTATTTTTTAAACTTTTCACAAAAAGAAAAGTTTAAAAAGAACTTGCTTTAAACTTAATTATGGTAAATGGTATTGAAAGACCTTTGGATTTGTTAAACAATTCTAAAGGAAAAGAAGTCTTAGTGCATTTGAAAGGCGATAAGCAGTTTGTTGGCACTCTGCTAGCTTTTGACATCCACATTAACTTAGTGCTGGATAACACCAAAGAAATGCAAAACAATGAGATGAAAAGAAATATTGGATTGACCTTCCTTAGAGGAGATACAATTATCTTTATCTCGCCGGCTTCTACTGCTTCAAAAGAATAAACCAAAAGAGAAAGCGTTAAGCCGATTATTTTCGCTGGCGAAATTCTTTATGGCTTTATAATAGTTGAGACTTTTATTTATCAGATTTATTAATCAAAATCCCGCAATAAATTTATAACAACTCATTAATATTTTAACTATATCAAAGGACACTAATATTCTACCTTTTTGTGCCTTTGATAGATAGAGAAAAACATAGTATTTTGGTAAGTTATTAATGTCTTTCTCTATACATATACTCCTAAATAATAATTGTTTTTTACACATAAATCTACCACATTAATGATAATTATTTGACTTACAGTTTTTATAGATAAAAACTGAATGATTCAATACCCTCAATTTAAAAGTACCATTATCAATTATAATGTATAACTTAACACCAAGATTAATTATCTTACTTCACCATCATTGATTATCAATAAATAGAATAAACTTAACCTTACATCTTTCAAAACCTATAAAAACCAAATCTTCTTCTATAAAATATGTCATCAAGAATAAAACTGACTTTTTTAGGAACATCAGACAGCATTCCTACTGCGAGGAGAAATCATCCTGCAATTCTGTTAAGTTATGATGGAGAACATATTTTATTTGATTGTGGAGAAGGAACTCAAAGACAATTCAGAAAACTTGAACTAAATCCTGGAAAAATAACAAAAATTTTCATAACTCATTGGCATGGAGATCATGTTTTAGGTTTGCCAGGATTACTTCAAACACTAAGTTTAACCCAACATCAAAAAGACCTTTCATTATATGGTCCAAAAAATACAAAATATTTTATGAAAAAACTATTTGAGACTTTTGTTTTTGTTGATAAATTTAAATTAGAAATCAATGAAGTTGTTAAAAAAGGAATTATTGTTAATGAAAAAGATTTTCTTATAGAAAATGAATTAATGACTCATGGAACTCCTACTAATGCATATAAATTCATTAAAAAAGGATTATTAAGAATTGACAAGAAAAAATTAGAAAAAGCTAAAATTAGTCCAGGAAAACATCTCCAGCAGTTAAAAGAAGGAAAAGAAATAACAATTAATGGAAAAAAGTACAAGGCTAAAGACTTAACATACAGAGATAATGATATTATTGTTTCTATTGTAATGGATACAAAATTAAATAATAAAATTATTCCTTTTGTCAAAAACTCTGATGTTTTAATTATAGAATCTTCATTTTCAGATGAATTAAAAGACAAAGCAAGTGAACATTTGCATTTAACTTCAAAACAAGCAGGAGAAATTGCTAAAAAAGCAAATGTTAAAAAATTAATTCTTACTCATATTTCTCAAAGATATGAAGATAAAATGGATATAATTCTAAATGAAACTAAAAAAGTCTTTAAGAATTCTCACATAGCTCATGATTTAGATATTGTTGAAGTATAATAATTCTTTTATACTAAAACTTCTTTTGTTAATTATGGAATCAAATGAAGAAATTCACTTTAAAAATGCAGAAGAAACTAGGCTACTATTAGAATCAAGAGCCAAAGAATGTACCAAAGCAGGATATCATCTAAATGAACATGTTCTTAGAGTTGATGATTTTGAAGTTGAAGTTGTATGCGAGCATTGCTTAAAATCATATACAAGGCGTTATCAATCTGGAGATGAAAAATATGATTATAACTTAAATAAAACAGATTCCCATGCTTTAGGCGACTTAAGTGATGATACTTTTTTTAGTTGAAGAGTAATAGAAACATTTTAAATATATGATTTTTCTAGTTTAAGTATGGTCCGGTAGCTCAGCCTGGATAGAGCACCTGCCTTCTACCGTAAACCTCGTTTTCGGTCCTTCCGAAACTTGCGTTTCGAAAGTAAGCAGGGGGTCGCAGGTTCAAATCCTGTCCGGGCCATATAAAGTTTATTAAATGTAATAAAATACTTTAATTCTGATATGAATTAGTGTTCAGGTTTATATCACTTCAATTCGATTAATGGAGAATTGAAGTATCAGAGATGTTAATCTCTGAGCTGTCCGGGCCATATTTTTCCCCTAAGAAAAGTTTTTAAATACCCTTTCTTAGTATTCTTATTCGAGGTGATGGTTTGAAATCACCCAGATTTCTGATAAAATGCCATTAGATTTAAGAACAAGAAAACTTGCACAAATTGCAGTAAGATATTCTGTATTTGTTAAACCAGGAGAAAAAGTAATCATATCTGGAGATATAGAATCAATTCCTTTTTTAATAGAATTATATAAAGAAATAATTTTAAGAGGAGCACATCCAATAGTAAAATTCCACCTTCCAAATGTTAATGATTTTTTTTATAAATATGCTAATAAAAAGCAAATAGAAAGATTTCCAGAAGAAACCATGAATATAATAAAATCAGCAGACAAATATATTGGAATTCATACTGAATTAAACACAAGAGAATTGACAAATTCAGATTCTAAAAAAGTTGCAACAAGAGAAAAAATTCTTCATCCTATTTCAGATTATGTCTGCAATGAAAGAGATAAAATAAGAAGAGTCACTATAGCTTATCCTGTTATTGCTTTAGCACAAGAAGCTGAAATGTCTTTAACAGAATATGAAAACTTTGTATATGGAGCTTGCCTAATAAATTGGAAAGAATTCGGAAAAAGGTTAGACAAAATAAAAAATATTTTTGAAAAAGGCAAAAATGTCCATTTAATCGGAGAAAATGTTGATTTGAAATTCTCAATTAAAGGAAAAAACTGTGTTGCAGATAAAGGTGAAGAAAACATGCCTGGAGGAGAAGTTTTTATGGCTCCAGTTAAAGAATCCCTAAATGGATATATTCAATTTGAATATCCAGCAATTGAAAATGGCAAAGAAGTTACAGATATTAAATTAAAATTTGAAAATGGAAAAGTTGTTGAATCTTCTGCTTCTAAAAATGAAGATTTTCTCAAAGAAATGTTAAATGCAGATGAAAATGCTTCTTATGTTGGAGAATTTGGGATTGGATGTAATCCAAAAATTAACAAATTTACTAAATTTTTATTGTTTGATGAAAAAATCAACGGAACAATTCACTTGGCTCTAGGAATGGCTTATAAGCAAAATGGCGGTGGAAATGATTCAAGCATTCATTGGGATATTGTTAAAGATATGAAAAAAGCCAAGATAATTTTAGATGGCAAAGTCATTCAGGAAAACGGTAAGTGGAAGATTTGAGCTAATTAAATTATTTTTAAAACTTATAAATTGTTGCTCCTTTGTCGCAAATTAATATAAATTACTAATAACACGACGACTTAGGAGGAGTGCAATTCTTACTATAATAAATAGTTAACTTCATTAAAAAAAATTATTAATATCCCCTATTTCTGTAAAATAGATTATTTTTTAAACTAAAGGTTATTTGAATTTTTAAGAGATCTGCGGAGGTGGCACAGTGGCTACTGCCCTCGCCTGCAGAGCGAGTATTCGTGGGTTCGAGTCCCACCCTCCGCTTATTCGATCTAATAAATGTATAAAATGATTGACTTAATATGAATATAAAAGTTGGACCAATTCAAATATTTGTCTTTGATATCAAAAAAGCAGAAAAATGGTATTCTGAAATTCTTGGTATTAAATTAATAGAAAGATACCCTAAATTTAAATGCATTCTTATGAGACTTGGTGAAACTGAGTTTGATATTGGAACACCAATACCTGAGTGGGGAGAGGGATGGGATAAAGTAAAAATTGGTGGAAGAACAAATATATTTTTTAAAACAACCAATATAAAAGAGACAGTCAAGGAACTTGATGTAATATAAACTTTAACCGATAAGTATTTCTTATAAAAAAACTAGGGGTGGTTATGTATATCCACCCCAGATATTCCGTGAGGAATATCTTAATTGATAACAGGAATTGGGAAATATATAA
>Ga0209541_10002883_pt1 | contig 32153 bp, 31 predicted proteins | sample RifCSPlowO2_01_FD_184027 | JGI IMG/M metagenome (GOLD analysis project Ga0209541, IMG submission 184027) | Groundwater microbial communities from Rifle, Colorado - Rifle CSP2_plank lowO2_0.1 (SPAdes) (version 2) | ecosystem: Environmental > Aquatic > Deep subsurface > Groundwater | place... | reverse complement strand
GTCACTTGCCAGTCAAGTAACATTAATCTCACTCCGGGCACAGGCATTACTTTAACCCCCAACCCCATTACCAACACTGGCACCGTGGCGATCAATCCAGCCGTGACCCAGCAGCGGGTGAGTGGCGGTTGTCTGATTACTGGTGGAATTAGAGCGATCAACGCCGACGGTACGGTTGTTTGCGGATCATGCAATTGAAGATAATAATAGCTTTCAGTTTTCAGCTTTTAGCTTTTAGCTTGGTCTCGGCGGCGTGGCAGGAGTCGGCTTTTGGTCCGCCGTGGTGTAGCACTACCGGTGGCATTGGCTGTTCATTGCCAATCAATGTGTCGGACAAGGCACAAACCAAAACCGGGTCATTATACATTAATAATTTTTTATCCGTCAGCCAGACCAGCAAGATATTCGCAGGCAAACTAGGGATTGGCCCAGGCGCAGTAACTGTTTTCGATCCATCTGCCGTGCTAGATATGGATGATAAGGTCAGGATTCGGGGAGGGGTGCCGGCGGTTAATAAAATTTTGACGTCTGACAGTACTGGTCTGGCCCAATGGCAGTTGTATGATAGTATCACCACTCTTTATTCGGGTAACGGCATTACTTTGTCTCCATCACTCACTATTATGCCGCCCTCTACTTCTGGCATCATTTCCATCGATGATGCCTATACCCAGCGCCGGGTGAGCAACACTTGCCCCCTTGGTCAGGAGATGTATACCATTTCTTTGACTGGTGTCGCCAGTTGCCGGCCGGCTACCATTAGCCTTACTGCCGGCACGGGCCTGACGGCAACTCCCGCCAACCCCATTACTAATGCCGGTACGATTAGTATCAATCCAGCCGTGACCCAGCAGCGGGTGAGTGGCACTTGCGCGGGTGGTCAAATAATCTCCGCTATCGCTCAAGACGGCACAGTCACTTGCCGAGCCGATACTACCTATAATCTCACTTCGGGCACGGGCATTACTTTAACCCCCAACCCCATTACCAACACTGGCACCGTGGCGATCAATCCAGCCGTAACCCAGCAGCGGGTGAGTGGCACTTGCGTGATCGGTCAAACAATTTCTGCTATCGCTCAAGACGGCACAGTCACTTGCCGAGCCGGCATCGTTAGTCTCACTCCGGGCACGGGCATTACTTTAACCCCCAACCCCATTACCAACACTGGCACGATTGGTATTAATCCGTTAGTAACCCAGCAACGGGTGATCGAAAGTTGCCCGACCGGCGTGATTGCCAAAATCTACGAAAACGGCGAGGTTCAGTGCCGAACAGGAGGTGGATTGGTGGAGGGATAAAGTTTTAAAAATAAACTACTCACAGTTTAAGGGCCGGAGTTTTTTTCTGACGTGACTCCCGGGCGGCTGGAAAATTTTCTTTGTGACGCCAGCCTGGACGGATTCAAGGTTCTCGAACGAGCGGATCTAAATATAGTACTATACTGTATCGCATGTGGCTTGATCCGGAGGATTTGCAGGCGGTTGAGTTTATTAAAAAGGGCGTGGGGCTTAAAATTCTGCCGCGACTGACCCCGCCGTTCACGGGGCAGGTTTTCCTTTACCATCGACGCAACTTGAAGAACTGGCCAAACTTCAGCAACTCGGTTTTAAGGTGAACAAGCACTATCGTTTCTGCCGCGATATTGAAGAAGTGATTGCTCATTGGCAAGAGTGGCAAATGAAGCGAGATTAAGCGGCTGGATGTCCGAATTGGCGACACTGTCATTGTGCGTAAGGCCGGCGACATTATTCCCGAGATCGTCAACGTCATGAAGGAGTTGCGGAGTGGCAAGGAATCTAAGTTTGTTTTCCCTAAATATTTAGCGGTGTGCCATGGTCCGATCGAGCGGATTCCAGGTCAGGTGGCTTATCGTTGTGTTGATAAGAATTCGTTTGCTCAGTTACGTCGTCGATTCTACTATTTCGTGTCTAAAATCGCTTTTGATATTGATGGTCTGGGGCGAAAAATGATTGATCTTTTATTGACGCATAAATTAATTGATTCTTACCCGGATATTTTTACTTTAACCTATGGCGATTTGATTAACTTGCCGCGTTTGGCCGATCGATCGGTTAAGAATCTACTCGCGGCGATTGACCATGGTCGACGCGTGACTCTGGCGCGCTTGCTCGTGGCCCTGTCCATTGATGACGTGGGCGAGGAGACCGCTGAATTGCTGGCGGACAATTTTCGAACTCTAGGTAAGATTCAATCAGCCAATCTCTAGGCTTTGACGGCCGTAAGTGGAATCGGGCCGGTGGTGAGTCAGTCAATTTTCACGTGGTTTCGTGAGCCGAGTAACAAAATCATGCTCCAACGTTTGCTGGAGCAGATTAAAATCCAGCCGGTTGGAAATAAAATCGCCACCGGACTATTGACCGGAAAGACTTTTGTTTTGACTGGCACTTTGCCGTCATTAACGCGCGCTCGGGCTAAGGCGCTGATTAAACAGGCCGGCGGTCGGGTTGCTGAATCAGTTTCTCGAATCACTGATTATGTGCTGGCCGGTGCGGCGCCGGGCGAGAAATTGATTCAAGCCCAGACTCTTGACGTGCCGGTGATTGGTGAAAAAGAATTTTTGGAGTTAACTAAATCATGATATTCTTAATGGTTAAAGACGGTTATATTAAAGTTAAAACCGTATGGCTCTCGAATTCTCACACTTAACAATTAAACATTGGTTAGAGGCTTTGGCTACTCGCCGCGCGCGCGGCCTCTCGGGTCGCCGGTCGCTCGAAGAGAATCAGGGGATGCTTTTCGTTTTTAACACCGCTGACTATTATAATTTTTGGATGAAAGATATGTATTTCCCCATCGACATCATTTGGCTCAATGATGACTGGCGGGTGATTGATCTGACTGAGAATATTTCCCCCAAAAATTTTCCCGTTACTTATCAGCCGCGCGCGCCGGCGCGCTATGTCCTAGAAGTCAACGCCGGTTTCATCGTCGCTCACCGCATGACGCTAATGGCCAGGGGAACTCTTGCCAACTGATGTTTCATTGGAACAAAAAAGGACTCGTCCAACACGAACGAGCCCCGAGCCGAATATCATGGCTCCTTAGGACAACCAGAAAACGGGTGCTAGGGCGACCAGATCGAAAATCCCAGCGACAAGACAAAATACTGATTCGCTCTTTCTCCCCTTTGTGGTTGGAGGAGTGTAAGCGGCGAGGAGCATGAACAAGACAGACCCCGCGACCCCGAACCACATGACAAGTAAAGGGATTGGCATTTAATCTCCTTTTCCAAAATGACCTGGGTTCCTAGTGGAAACGTCCAGTATCACTCTATCAAATCACGTAAAAGAATTCCATAGACAAACTTAGATGTATCAGTAGATATATTGCCCGAGGGGTAGTCGGGTCATCAAAATGGTAAAGTGGGAATAATTTGAATATCAAATTTCTCCTCGATCTTCATGATCATCTCAGCGCTGTCGAGAGAATCGGCATGAAGATCTTCAACAAAACGAGTCCGGTCAGTCAGCTGATCATCAGGATTTAATCCTAATTGATCAATCACTATCTTATCAATCTCAAGTTTAACCTGTGGTCTCGTCACGGTTTCCCTACCTTTCCTCAAAAACCCAAGGTGAGTCCTTGGCGGCCAAGGACTCACCTTAAATTGACGAGGAGCCAATTTGATTGACGATGCCGAGCACCGGGATCGGCACTAGACACAAAGTCGCGGCCTCGAAGCAAGGCGTGCCGGCCGCCGGCACCGCCGTGCCCAAAACATTAGGGCCCGGCCGGTACACATTGTAATAAGGATAAATGATTGAACCGGTGGTAATCATAAATCGCCCGGGCCGCGGCGCACCGACCGTAATCGCTATCCCGTTACAGCAATATTCCACAAGCAAAATCCGGCCGCCAAATGGGATTAAACCTTGGCCGGAAGCTTTCAGATAGCCAGCGAAGAAAAAGAAAATCATTCCCAGCGCGGCGGCGGCGAGAAAAATTAAATAAATTTTTTTCATAAATTCACAAATCCATCGCGAACTCGCCCGGAGTCTTGGTCGTGCCGTTGGCGTTCCGAATGTAAAAACGATAGCGCAACTCCGGGAAGGTCGCAGTTTTTAGGGCGCCGAGGTTGGCTGGCAAACCCGGCGGCTCAACTTTCAGAGTGATTGTTTTGCCATCGGGCGAGGGAAGATCAGGCACGACGCCGTAACTGGCGTAGACATCATTGCCGGTCGGCGTAAATCTCGCGCCGCGGATCACGACGGTCGTCCCCGCTGGACCGCGCGCCGGCGTGATGCCGGAAATTTCCGGCGGAGAAACCGTGATGTCAAGGGTGATGTCAAGGGTCGCCCTTGACATCACCGGGGGCGATACCGGCGTTCGTCGATAAATAATCGTGGGTCGCGATTGAGCCGTTAAAACCTCGCTCAAGCGCGCGAGTAAAACTTGCAATTGTTGAAATAAATCGCGATTAAAAGTGACGGCGGAGAAAACTAAAAACGAAGCGGCTAATTTATTCTTCATTTTATCCACTTTACCACAAAAACCAATGTCCCGCCGAGGAAAAATAGAGTATAATGAAAAGGATGAGGAAATTAGGGATAATAATTTTATTTATCCTGCTTTTTGGCGTGTGGGGTTTGTGGTATTTAGGCGGCCAAAAACAAAAAATAGAGGCGCCGGGGGCGGCCGAACCAACCATAGATGAGAAACTTATCGCCTTGGTTCAAAAATCGCGAGACGTTAATGGCCGGCCGCTACTTGATCCGGCGGCGGCGTCCATCGGACTAGCGAGTGCTTTTCGAATAACCGAGAATGACTTGCTGACCGGGGGCGGCGGCCCGGACGAAACGCGCCGCTACGGTCAAGAGGTTTATCGGCTCTTCCAAAATACCCCATCAAATCAGGTTGGCGCCGAATTGAAATTAGCGCTCGAGGCCTTGGCAGAGCAATCACCGGCTAAAGCCGCGGCCGTCAGACGAGCCGCCGAGCGTTACGGCGCCCTCGCCATTGATCTCCAGCAACTGGCGGCGCCGGACGGACTGAAAACCGTGCACCTGAATCTCTTAAATGCTGTACTGGGTCTCGCCGAGCTTGATTCATATCTGGCTGAAATTTTGACCGAACCGATCCTGGCCCTGGATCAGGCGCCGATTTTTGCTCTTCGTTACGAACGGCTGACCAGCGCCATAATGATTCTGAATCAAGTGCTGGCTTTTCATAATCTGCCCCTGATTGCCGCCTTATGAACGCCGCAAAAACAATTCGCTCTCCCACGGCCGCCATGCTGATTCTCGCCTTGCTGGCGCAATTCCTGGCGCCGCTCACGGTCTTCGCCGAACCGACTGAACTGCCGCCGGAAGACACTTTCGTCGGCCCGCCCGCGCCGGATATAGTTGGCTTGCCCGGCGGCCCGGCCGGGCCGCCGTCTGAACTGGCGCCCCTGCCGCCGGGCCGGCCGAAAAATCCGGCCCAGATTCTGGCTGAAGCGCGGCGCGACGACGCCCGGGCCTGCCAGGCCGAATCCACGGCCGGCACCGGCGTCTCGGCCCTGAAACCGGAATCATTGCAAAACGCCCTGGCCCAAGACATCGGCCAAAGTTTGCCGCCCATTCTGAATGACACGCTGACGAATGACCTGCCGGTGCGTTTGCAGGGCGCGCTCCAGCGGGAACTGCCGAGTATCCTAACCGACGGCCTGCGCCGGGAACTGCCCCGGCGACTGGCGCCGAGAATCCAAGGACTAACGCAAGGGCAATTGCAAAATCAATTTCCTACTCTGCTTAGAAATGTTTTATTGGGCACCGGCGGTGAAGAGTCGTCGCTCCTCCAAGACATCCTCCGCGACGGCCTGGAAGTCCGTCTGCCGCGGATCGCGGCCGAGAGCGTGCGCGGGAGCTTGGACGCGCGTTTGGGACCCGGCTTAAGCAGTGCCACTGAAGTTTTTGTCCGCGGCCAGTTCGGCGGCGAGATTGAAAGAATGATGAAAGATGTTTTCGGTTTTATCATTCCGTATATCGGTGAGCTGCTAAATTCCGTCAATGCTTCGATTGAAGGCATCAAAGCCACTATCACCGGGCTGCAAGCTTCATTCACCAGCTTATCTGGCATTCTGTCTATCCCGAGTCAGATTGCCCAACTAACCCAACAAGTCAATGACCTTATTCAAAAAGCTAAAGAGATCGAGGCTTTCATCAATTGGCTTAAAGACCGAGAAGGAAACCAAGAGCAACTGACCGACGACCTGATCAAAAATCTGACAGTGACAATTCAGGAGAGTTTGACCCAGGGCGATACGATGGAACGGTTGACCGACGCCCTGGCCGCGGACATCACCGGACCGATTATCAATTCCCTAGAAGGCGGCATGGATAATATCACCGCCGCGTTCCTGGGGCCGGTCAACCGGGCAATCGGCAGTATTGAAAATCTGCCCAATGTTTTCTTCGCGCCGATCAACGACGCCGTCAATGGTTTTGTAAATACCGCAACTGGCGTGATTGACGCCCAGATCCGAGCTGTCACGAGCGCCATCACCGCTCCGATTGACGCCATCACCCGGACCATGAGCCAAACAATTGAACAAACGATGACGGCGGCGCTTCAGCCGTTGACCGATACTTTAACCGGTGCCTTTGCCGAAGCCGGCAATTTTATTGCTGGGCCAATCAATGTCGGCGCCCAGCAAATTAGCGATTACTGGCTCGGCAACACTGACATCACCCTAACCGAGGGAAGCGGGCCGCTTTACCCGAACAGCTACTATCAAGCTCTTAGCGAGCCGCCCTCGCCGCTTGACCCGACCACTCTGACCGGCTACGGCGAAATTGGCCCGCCGGCGCCGGCAGAACTGCCGCTCACAGACACGATCACGGGCCTGGCGAGCGAGGGCGTCGGCGCGGCGAGCGGCGCCGTGAACGGCGTGGCCGAGCAAACCGTGGCTAACCAGCCGGGGCTCGGCGGCGCGCTCGGCAATACTCTGGCCCAAGGTCTAACCGGCAGTTTGGCCGCCGGGCTCGGCGGGCTCGTGGCCGGCGTGCCGATCATCGGCGGGGCGCTACAAAATGTCGTCACTCAAGCAGTTAATCAGGCCTTTGCCGCGGCCGGACTCTCGGGCGCCGTCGGGCTCGCCGTGCCGACCATGGAAATCGGCGCGCTGTTATCCACCGAGCAAAGCACTAACCAGATCACCGGTCAGATCAAAGGGATCAACGAACAAATGAAGAAAACCCAAGATCAACTGCTCAAAGTCACAGCCGAGATCAAAAGTTTGCAGATTGAATCCTGCACTTATTTGAAAACCATCCGCCGGATTCAATTGGCTTTTGAGGCCAAAGAATTTGTCCAAGACCCGGACGCCAAAAAGGCGCTCGGCCGGGCGATTGAAGATCACAACATCAGATTGTTTGAAGGTCTGAAAGCCGGCCGGGCGCCGGCCAACGCGGAAAATCTTGATCCGGAAAAGGACAAGGGGCCAGTGGTGCCGAAAAATCTCAACGCCGCCATTGACCAAGGACGGCAAGAAGTCACCGGCGCTTTTCTTGACGAATTGAAAAACATTGACTCGCCGTTTAAAGACGACATTAAGGCCAAGCTCGCGGCCGAACAAACCGAGACCTTTGCCGACCGGATCAAACCGACGATCAGTCAAGAAGAATACCGTAAAATTACCTCGGGCGAAGATTTCAGTTGGGACACCTGGCTCGAACTTATCAAACCCCAGAACACGCCGGCCGGGGCCGAATTTCTGACACGCGAAGAATTGGCCAGACGCCAGGCCGCCAACGAACAAAACCTCCGCGAAGAACTTCTGGCCGGCGCCGGTTTCCTCAACACCGACGAGTGCGTAAAATACAGCGAGAACGGCTGGTGCATCGAGCGAAAAACTCTGACCCCGGGGTCGATCTCCCAGGGATATGCCGTGGAAGGTCTAACGAGCGTCATTCGTAAGACCGAGAGCACCGAGATTCTTGATGATTACCTAACACCGGAACTGGAGATCAATCTGGAGCGTCTTAAAGATATCAGCCATTACGCCGGCGCGAGCGCCGGAACCGTCTACAATCAGCCCGACCCCTGCCCGGGACCCGGGCCGTGCCCGGACTCGGGCTGGGGCCGGATTCCAGCGGCAAAACCAGCGACGGCCGCCGGCGGATTAGATGGTGTCGCGCCGGTAGCGCCAGCGCCGGTTATAACTTTACCGGAAATCATCAATAATGTTCTGACGCTTAACTTGAGTTTTGAGACGCCGACGCTGGCCGAAGTGGAAAGCGGCGGCAAAACCAATACCACAATCGTCAAATGGCGGGCGACTAATGCTGAGGGCACCGAGGCCTGCATCGCCAGCAATGATTGGCTCTCGGGCCAGACAGCGACACCGCTCATCGCGAACGGCTCCTCCCTGCCGGCCTCGGGTGAACGACGGATACAACACCCGATCAATCTTGAGGTCAGCGCGAGCCGCATCAACGCCGCCGCCGGCGCCACCGAAGACCTGCTGGTGGTAAAAAGCATTGCCTCGGACCAACTGCGGTACCGGGCGGTGCTTGACCTGCGCGCGGTAGCCGTCAATCCAGATGATGTTTACCGCGTTACTTTTACCAACGGCGGCAATCCTAATCTCGGTTTTGAAGTCGGCGGCGCGGGTCTCGTCAATCCGCCGACGCCGGCCACGGTGATCCAGCTCCTCCAGCGCGAAATCGGTCGGTTGAAACAGGGTGAGACGGCGCTCGCCGCCGAACTTAACAAATATCTGTTCACCGGCTTTACCGGCGGCACCCTCACCATCACGCCGAAATTGACTTACGGCCTATCCTGCTACCAGGGCGCGAATCAAATCAGCCAAAGCGTGGAGATAAGACGATGATGAAAAAAGGTGTTTTAATTTCAATCCTCTGCTTGATTCTGTTATCTGGTTTTTCTTTGCTCGTCAAACCTAATATATCTTTTGCCGACCATGACCGCTTTCACACCCTAGAGCAAGATTTAGAGGCTGGAAGAATAACCGAGGCAGACTATAACAAACTTTATCAAGAAGAAGTGAGATTGCAGAGATTACAAAACGACATTGATTATCTCAGAAGGCAACTGCAGGACCCTAGTTTAACACCAGAAAGAAGACAAGAACTTGAAGCACAACTGGCTAGTAAACAACAGGAAATCAGATTAGGTGGCAGGGCACAGGATAAGAATAAACAAACGGCTTTGGCCGCGGCGGCGGGAAAATGCGGCATCTGGACTTTTTGGAATTGCGTCCCGGAGTTAATCAGCGCCGTCGGCGAATTTTTCAAACAGATTTTTGGCCTGGTCCTGTGGTTGGTCGGCCAATTCTTTGACAAATCCGTTGAGTATTCCGTCACTAGTTTTTCCACTTTGGCTAATTCTGACTCCATTAAAATCGGTTGGAAAACTCTGCGCGATGTCGCCAATCTCTTTTTCATCTTCATCCTGCTTTACGCGGCCATTGGCATGATCTTGCAATTACCAAGCGTCAACGGCCGGCGAATACTGGTTTCCGTTATTATCGTCGCCCTCCTCATCAACTTCTCGGCCTTTTTTACCCGCATTGTGATTGACGCCTCCAATGTGGCGGCGACCCAGTTCTATAACGCCGTCAGTAAAAGTGAAACCGCGCGAATCGGTGTCGGCGAGGGGCAACTTGAAATCTCTGGTATCGCGGCCACTTTTATGAACGCCTTGCCGATTCATTCAGTCCTCGCCACCGCGCCGGGCCGAGGCATCATTAACGCGATCGGACTGTCGTTCGGCGCGGTGATAATGATGCTGGTGGCTATTTTCATTTTCCTGGCCGCCGCGATCCTTTTTGTCGTCCGAACCGTAACATTGCTTTTTCTGATTATCCTGTCGCCGTTCGCATTTCTGATGTACGCTTTCCCTAACCAACAGGGGCTTTACAACAAATGGTGGGACACCCTGCTCAAGCAGGCCTTTTTCGCGCCGCTCTATCTCTTAATGGTCTGGGTGACGATAAAATTCCTCAAGGGCGGCGCCCTAGAACAAATCCTGGCCCAAGAAGGCAGTTCGCCGGTGTTGATTACTTTGAATTTCTTGATCGCCATCGGCTTTATGTTCGGCGCCTTGATTATCGCCAAATCGCTCGGGGCCAAGGGCGCGAGCGCGGCGATGAAAGGCGCCGGCGCCTTGACCGGCGCGGCGGTCGGGGCGGTCGGCTGGGGAACCAAAAAAGGATTGTCTAATCTTTGGAAAGCCCGCACCGCCGAGGGGAGAGCCGAACTAAAAGAAAAAGGGAAAGAAACCTGGGCCAAAACCCGGACCACCCTGAAAGATCTGAAAACCAGTCCGTTGAAAACAATGGGGAGGGGCATTCAACTGGCGGAAAAGAAATTGCCGCTTGGCAAACAGGCTGGAGAATTCGTGCGCCAACCGCTTAAGACCACGGCCGAGGGGCTGGCGGCCGTGACCAAAGAGTACGGCATCCCGGGCATCCTCGGCCGGACCAAGGATGAAGAGGCCGAGGCGAGGAAAAAAGCCAGGGAAGAAAAAGAAGCGGCGCGCGAAAAAGAATTGCAGGCCTATGGCGATGAGTTAAGGAGTAAAACCTTAACCAATGCCCGGGCCGCTGAAATTATGGGTAAAATGAAATCCAAAGAAATCGCCAAACTAGACAAGGCGGCGCTGAAAAACCCGGCGGTGATTCACAGTCTAAACACTGAAGATCTAAAGGTCATGAATCGTGAAGGGGTTGACCGCGAGGTAATGAAAGAAATTTACGCCAACATAGTAGGGAGAGAAGGAAAGGGGCAAGTGGGAGATAGGGATTATGTACAACCAATCAAAGCCGACCTGGACCATCCGGCCTACAAATATGTCAGTGGCAATCCGTTTGGTCGCCGCGGCGGGATTGCCACACCGGCAGAGAATACTTCTTCTGAACCAGCAGAACCACGACCCCAAGTATCAGCAATCGTCGCACCGGCACCTAAACCTCCGCCGGCTTCATCCAAACCCGAGAAACCAAAATTTGAAATATGATTATGGAACACACCACCCAACAACTTGAAGAAAAATATCGGTCCCTGCCAGAAGACCTGAAGGGAGCGATGACTGAAATTAAAACCGCCGAAACCATCCACGACATCGGCAAAAAATACAATCTGCACATTGACCAGATCGGCGATTTGGCTGACGAGATCGGGCTGACCATGCTCGGATTGACTAAACCGGACGACTTTGTAACGCATACCAAAAACCGGTTGCAGATTGACCAAAACATCGCCGAGCAGATCGGCCGCGAGGTGAACGAGCAGATTTTCCTGCCGATTCGGGAGTCATTGCAGAAATTACACGAACAAAAAGAAGCGGCTGGCGGGGTGGTTGGTGGGGTAGAAACCATTCCGGCGGCTCCCGCGACTCCGCCTCAATCGGCGGGCGACCTGCCGGACAAAGACAAACTGTTGGATGAGATCGAGCATCCGTCAAAAACGCCCGAGGACACGGTCTTTGAGAAAAAACTGGGGCAATTGTTCCGCATTCCACGCGAAGAAGTCGATCTCGATCCTTATTTAGAAAAACCAGAGTGATTGTTATAATAAACTAAAATCAATGAACTTTCAGGTTCCGCAATTTATCGAGGTCGAGGACAAGATTTTCGGCCCGCTGACCTTCAAACAGTTCGTCTATCTCGCCGGCGGCGGCGGCGCGGTGTTCATAGTTTATGCTTTTCTGCCCATTTATTTGAGCGTCTGGATTATGATCCCGCTCGCCGTCCTCGCGCTCGCGCTCGCGTTCTATCGGGTCAACAATCGGCCGTTCGTCAATGTCTTGGAGTCGGCTTTCCGCTACACCCTCACCGCCAAGCTCTACCTTTGGAAAAAACAACCGAAAGCCGTCGAGCCGGTAGCAATCACTCTGGGCCGGGAAAAACCAGTTGAGATTCCAAAACTGTCCCAGAGCAAACTGCGCGATCTGGCCTGGAGTTTGGATGTCAAGGAAAATATCAAATAAAAAAATGCCAACGGTTAAAGCGGAGGATCAGCAGAAAGCCAGGGCGGCGCAGGAATTTGTGCCGATTGAAGAAATCCGCGATGGTGTGGTGATTTTGAAGCCGGGCGGCCTGCGGCTCGTGCTTATCTCGTCCTCGCTTAACTTTGCGCTTAAATCCGAGGACGAGCAAACCGCCCTGCTCTTGCAATATCAGAACTTCCTTAACGCGCTCGAATTCCACGTTCAAATTTTCGTCGAATCGCGAAAACTGGACATCCGGCCCTACCTGACCGTCCTGGAGGATTTGGAGAAAAATCAATTGAACGATCTGATTAAAATTCAAACCCGCGAATACATCGAGTTCGTCCGCACTTTCACCGAAAACACCAACATCATGTCCAAAACTTTTTTCGTCATCATTCCCTACGAGCCGCCGGTGCTGGAAAAATCAGGCGGTTTCCTCGGTCGACTTTTACTCGGCCGGGCCGCGGCCGGCAACACTCAAGACAAGTTTGGAGAATACCGCTCCCAACTGGAACAGCGGGCGAGCGTGGTGGCCCAAGGACTCTCGCGTCTCGGTCTGCGAGTGGTCCAGCTCGGCACCGAGGAATTGGTGGAATTATTCTTTAAAATTTTTAATCCCGGCGAAGCTGAGGCGCCACAGTTATCATGAGCTTATTTGGTAAGAAAAAACAACCGGAAAACATCATTGCGCCGATTCTGCCGACAGATATTTACAAGATGGGAATGCTCGAGCTCAAAGACATCATCGCCCCCGCGGCTCTGAAGATCACCCCGCGTCTGATTCATCTCGGCGAGAAAATGGCCCGGACCCTTTTTGTCATTTCTTACCCGCGTTTCCTGGCCGGCGATTGGTTCTCGCCCATCGTCAATTTAGATAAGATTTTCGACATTTCCATTTTCGTCCACCCTATCGACACGGCGGTGGCTCTTCGGCAACTCGAGAAAAAAGTCGCCGAGGTTCAAAGCCAAATCAGCATCAAGGAGGAAAAAGGCCTGGTGCGCGATCCGATTCTCGATATCGCTTACCAGGATATTGAGAATCTCCGCGACGCGCTCCAGCAGGCGCGGGAGAAAATTTTTGATGTCGGACTCTACCTGACGATTTACGGCGATTCCGAAGACGAGCTTAATAAAATCGAGACGGAAATTAAGGGGATCTTGGACGCCAAACTGGTCTATTTGAAACCAGCCCTGTTTCAGCAGGAAGAGGGGTTCAAAAGCACCCTGCCGGTGGCCGAAGATCGGCTGAATGTAAATTACAAACTCAATTCCGCACCGCTGTCTTCGCTTTTCCCGTTCGTGTCTTTTGACCTGACTTCCAACCGCGGTATTCTCTACGGCATCAACCGGCACAACTCGTCGCTGGTGCTCTTTGACCGCTTTTCGCTTGAGAACTACAACTCGGTGATTTTCGCCAAATCCGGCGCCGGCAAATCCTACGCCGCCAAACTGGAAATTCTGCGAAGCTTGATGTTTGACGCCGACATCATCGTTGTGGACCCGGAGCGGGAGTACGAATTCTTGGCCGAGGCCGTGGGCGGCCGCTACTTCAACATTTCCCTCACCTCCGAGCACCATATTAATCCCTTTGACCTGCCCTTCCCGCGCGAGGACGAATCGCCGTCCGATGTCCTACGCGGGAACATTATTAACCTCGTCGGCCTCTTCCGTCTGATGCTGGGCGGCCTGACGCCCGAGGAAGACGCGATCTTGGACAGCGCGATTACGGAAACCTACGGCTTAAAAGATATCACACCGGATTCAGATTTTACCGGCAAGCCGGCGCCACTCCTCTCCGACCTTGAACTGGTGCTCGCCGGGATGGAGGGCGGCGAGCCGCTAGCCCAACGGTTCGCCAAATACACCCAAGGCACCTGGGCTGGTTTTATCAACAAGCCGACCAATGTGGACATCAACAAGAAATTCGTCGTTTTCTCGGTTCGCGATATGGAAGATGAGTTAAAGCCGGTAGCGATGTATATCGTCATGCACAACATTTGGAACGCCATCCGACGCAATTTGAAGAAACGGCTCCTGGTGATTGACGAGGCCTGGTGGATGATGAAGGCCAAAGACACGGCCTCCTTCCTTTTCTCCCTGGTTAAGCGCGGCCGGAAATATTATCTCGGCGTGGCCACCATTACCCAGGATGTCGGCGACTTTCTGCTCTCACCTTACGGCCTGCCGATCATCACTAATTCCTCTTTACAGCTCCTCTTGAAGCAGTCGCCGGCCTCGATTGATTTGGTTCAGAAAACCTTCCAACTCACCGACGAAGAAAAATATCTGCTCTTGGAATCAAGCGTCGGCGAAGGGATCTTCTTCGCCGGTTTGAAACATATCGCCATCAAGACTATCGCCTCCTATACCGAGGATCAAATCATCACCTCGGATCCGTCCCAGCTCCTGACGATCAAAAAGGCCAAACAAGATTTAGAAACCGGCCTACCATGATTGGTTTGGGCGAAATCAATTATCGGATCAGTGTCTGGGAAAGCGGTTTGATGATCGCCGTGGCGGTGATTTATGACCTCGTTCAGATTGCCCTGACTTGGCTCTTGGGTTGGATTGGCGTTGGCTTCATCGGCAGTTGGTTAATGACGATCTGGGCCGGGATGACCTTTGGTCTCTGGTTCACTTTAAAGGGGGCGAGTATAATAAGCGGCAAGCGTGCGGCCGCGCTCGGAATCGGCGCAATCATTGAAGCCATTCCGCTCTTGAACGCTCTGCCGGGCTGGACCGTGTCGGTGATTATCAGTTTGTCGGTCACGCGGGCCGAGGATTTTCTGGCTGGTTCGGCGTTGCCAATCGCGCCGCTCGCTAAAAAAGTTTTGCGACGATGAAAAAAATCCCACTTATTCTATTATTTCTATTAACCGCGCCGTTGATCGTCGAGGCTGTGTCAACACCGAGTGTTGATTTAATCTGGGAAGCGCAAACCTACACACCGCCGTGGTACCAAGGTCGAACCCTGCCGACCGCGGAAAGTTTAGTGCGAGTGATCGCCCTGACAACGACAACCGGACGACTCGGCAACGAGAAAAATCTCAACTTCTACTGGCGGAAGGACGATTTGGACATTAGGAGCGCCTCCGGCGCCGGTGAAAACGCTTTTGACTACCGCGCCGCCCCGAGCGGCAGTAATTTGATTGAGGTGACAGTGACGGGAACCGACGGGTCGGTCGGAGCAACCGGCGCGGCCCGCATCCCCATCGCCACGCCAAAAATTATTTTCTACGAAGTCAAAGACGATCAAATTGACTACCGCCGCGCGATCAAAAACTTGAACATCATCACGGATCAAACAAAAATCATCGCCGAGCCGTTTTATTTTTCTCTGACCGACTGGCTTAATCGGCGACTCACTTTCAACTGGTCGGCTGATAAGCAAAAAATCGAGCCGGCCACTGAAGACCCGCGCTTCCTAACGCTCATCACCAAGGCCGACTCGGACGCCGGTGAGACAATGCTGGATTTGAAAATCACCAATACCGATCACCCCCAGCAAACCGCCAGCGCCAAGCTACCGGTGGCTTTTGGCCGTTCGGGATTTGGATTTTGATTATGGAAAAACTTTTTCTCATGACTTTAGCCGCAGAACCGGGGGTGGTGAAACTATCGGCGCCAATAACCAATCCATTGATACCAGGCCCAACAAATGTATTGCGAGAAGTCAGCAGTTTAACTGAATACTTGAGTTTTATTTTTCCTTTAGCCATCGGCCTCGCCGCCACCTTGGCGATAATTATGATCGTCATCGGCGGCCTGGAATATATCTTCAGCATGGTGCCCGGGAAAAAAGAAGAGGGGTTAAAACGGATCAAGGAGTCGATCTGGGGTCTAATTTTAGCGCTCGCGGCGTATCTGCTTCTCAAAACCATTAATCCGGATCTCGTCAGTTTGCAATTCGTTATTCCTCAATGAACAAGCGAACGCTCATTTTACTTCTTATTCTGATCACCCTGATTGTCGGCGCGGCAATTTGGTGGTGGCTCGCACCGCCATTGGCAGAACCGACGCCGGCGCCGATTGATCCCGGCCAGGCCTTTCCGGTTTCACCGCCGCTTCCGCCGCCGGCTGCCGGAACCACCTCTCTGCCGTCACTACCGCCGCCAGCCCACGGCTCCAACCCACTTCCCCGCGGATCCAGCCGGCTCATCACTTTGAGCGAGCGCGCTGTGGCCGGCGCGGCGATTATTTCTGACCGGGTTTTATTTCTGGAGCGCGACACCGGCTTGATTGTGGAAATGGATCTGGCTGACCGCGCCAGGCGCGAACTGGCGCGGCTACCGATTCGGGCGCCGATTGCCGAAGCAATTTTAACTCTGGACGCTCAAAAATTATCCGTTTGGTTTTCCGTCATCACCAGCGGCCAAAAGAATTATTTTAGCGCCGCGCTCAAATTCACCGCTACCGCCACTCCCAACTTGACCCTGCCGGAAATTGAGTCCGAGCCATTCGGCGGAGCGGTGCAAGACATCGTTCTCGACCCGGGCCGCGACCGGCTCTTTATTCTTGAACGAGTGGGGGAAGAAACGATCGGCAAGGTGTTTGATCTAAAAACTCAAAAGAGCCGGCTCGTTTTCAGCTCCCGCGCCAATCAATGGCTTGCCGCTTGGCCGGAGAAAAATCTGATCGCCCTGACTAGCAAACCCGCGGCCGAAGCCGCCGGTTATCTCTATTTGTTAAATTTGAGAAATGATGACTGGCAAAAAATACTCGGCGGGGTAAACGGCTTAACCACCCTGGTGAGTCCGAGTGGGCAAAAAATCCTTTACGGCCGGAGCGGCGGCCGCGGGCTGGAGCTTGGTTTGTACGATAGGATAAGAAATGAAACTATCACTTTGGCCGTTTCCACTCTGCCGGAAAAATGCGTCTGGTCAAGCGATGCCTCAACTATCTACTGCGCCGCGCCGCGATCTTTGCCGGCCGCGGTCTACCCTAACGATTGGCTCGCGGGCGAAGCGGTCTTCGATGATCTGTTGTGGCATATAAATGCGGCCACTGGGGTCAGCCGTTTGATTTGGGCTGATGAACCCGGGTTAGGCGATGTCATCAACCTGCTCGTTGCTGAGGGGGGAAAGAAATTTGTCTTTACTGACCGGTTGACGAACCGTCTTTTTCTGATTGGTGAGTTAACGCCGCCGCTCTCCGAATAAACAATTCGTGAACGATGGTGAATAGATTGCCTGTTAACCAATAGAGCGATATTGCCGCGGGTAAAGTGGAGGCGGCAAACGCAATAAAGACCGGCAACCAGTAGCGCATTTGTTTTTGAATCTGGACAGCCGGAGAGGAAAGTTGGGGAGAACTCGGGGTGGCCAGCCATAATTGGATAAATTGCGACAGCCCCACCGAAAGCGAGAGGGGGAAGAAGACCTTGGTTAGATCCACAAGCCCCAGCCAATTGGCCGAGACGGTTTCCGGCCGCGGCACAAATGAATACAAAAGGTCAGGGTGAAGAGTAGCGCTATCACGGAAAACCAGAAACAAAGCTAGAACAATCGGGATCTGGATTAAGATCGTCCAAAAGGTGGTGAGAGGATTAACCCCATGAGTCTGATATAGAGCCATAATCTGTTTCGCCTGCTCGTTCCGATTCTGATGATAATCTTTTTTCAGGGCTTGCAGTTGCGGCTCGAGGAGTTTTAGTTTTTTCTGCATCTTGAGCGTTTGATGTTGAAATGGCAAAAGCGTCAACTTAACAATAATGGTCAAAACAATAATTGCCCCACCCAGACTCTGGCCTGGTAAAAAAGCGCTGATGGCGATCAGAAGATTATAAAGAGGATTGAAGAAGATTTGCCGAAAGAGACTGGAAATCATTGTTGTTCGATCAGTAAATTGGCTTTTATAAATAACTGCCTGACCATTTGTGATAATTGTTTATAAGACAGGGTGGTTATTCCTTTTTTAAAAAATAAGAGACAGTAATGGTTGTCCTTTATTTGCGGCGAGAGTTTGGTGAGGATGGCGCGAGCGCGTCTTTTCCATAAATTCCGCTCCACGGCCTTGTTTGATACCTTGGTGCCCGCGACCACAGAAAATTTGGCTGGGGACGGTTTGATTGGATCTGGCCAAACCCTCAAAGACAAAAACTGGGTTTGCCACACCTGACCAAATTTCAAAATGGTTGGGAAAAGGAATTTGGGCACGCGGCGGAAACGCGGCAACATTAAAATTTAGACTGTGAGTCTGGCCCGTTGTTTGCGCCGGCGGCGGCAAAGCGCTCTTTGGCCAGCCGACGACCGTTGTCTGACCAAAAAACCGTGAGTTTTATGACGTTTTCTTTTCTTGGGCTGAAAGGTTTGCGACATTTAGAGAAAAGATTACCATATTCATGATTGGTTTCCTAGTCCTAATGGTTATCCACATTAATCCACTGATTATTAACAAAATAGCGCAAGTTGAGTATCTGGCGGACGGCGTCTATAATATCTCTTAATGATGTTGCTGGACAACAAAAAACTTTGGGAAACCGTCTTAGCGGAAATTGAAATGGGTATTTCTCAGGCGACCTTTGGCACCTGGTTCAAAAACACCAATATCGCCAAGCTGGAAACCGGGGTGGTTTATCTGAACGTTCCCAATGCTTTTGTTAGAGAGTGGTTGTTAAATAAATATCACAAATTCATTCTCAAGTCTCTTCGCCACCACCAACCGGAAATCCGCGGTGTTGAATACTCTATCAGTAAGGCCGAAGAACCATTAAAAACAAAAAGGGTGGGGGAATATCCGCCGATCGAGTGGGGAAATCAACAAATACCAATGACAGAGATTTATATCAACAAAGAGGACAATTTAAATCCCCGATACACTTTTGACATGTTTATCGTTGGTTCGTTCAATGAGTTAGCTTACGCCGCTTCTCAGGCGGTGGTAAAAAAACCAGGCACTCTCTACAATCCGCTTTTAATTTACGGCGGCACCGGACTCGGCAAGACCCATTTAATCCAAGCGCTCGGCAACCAACTGAAGAATGAAGCGGGAGGAAAAAAAATCCACTACATTACCTCCGAGCGTTTTATGATTGACTACGTCAACTCCGTTCAAAACAACCGCGCTAATTTGTTTAAAGAAAAATACCGAAAATACGATGTTTTAATTATGGATGACGTTCAATTTCTTTCGGAAAAAGAAAAAACCCAAGAAGAACTCTTCCACCTATTCAATGTTTTCCATGAAAACAACAAGCAAATAATCTTTTCTTCCGACAAGCCGCCAAAATACCTTAGCGGCATCGAGGAGCGCTTGCGATCACGGCTTGAGGGGGGAATGATTGTGGATATCGGCCGACCGGATTTTGAATCTCGGCTAGCGATCCTTAAACATAAAGCGAAGCTGAACAATTTTTCACCCAATGAAGAAATTTTGGAATACATTGCTTCGGTCATTCAAGACAACATCCGCGAATTAGAGGGGGCCCTAAACACCATTGGTTGCCAGGTTTATCTTAAAAAACACCCACTTTCTATTAATGAGGCCAAAAATCTAATAAAAAACAGTATAAAACCAAGGAAGAACATATCGATTAAGGATGTCACCGCCGTGGTGGCTGATTTCTATCAAATCGAAGAACAGCGATTGTATGAGAAAACAAGAAAAAAAGAAGTGGTCAAACCGCGCCAGGTGGCAATGTATTTATTAAGGGAAGATTTCAACACCTCTTACCCGTACATCGGACAAAAATTAGGCGGGCGCGACCACACCACAGTCATCCACGCTTATGATAAAATAAAAAATGATTTGGTGAATAACCAGTTGTTAAATCGTGAATTAGAGCAAATCCGTAATTTGTTGCACCAAAATTAATAAATGATTATCAACAAATTATCAAAATGGGTAATTTAAAAAAGACTTGGAAAATAAGTATTTAAATTATTTATCCACTTATCCACCTGGATAATAAAGATTATATACTCTATAAACTAATTTATTATGAATCTAGAGTGCTCTCGGGATAAAATCAAAACCGCTGTCTTGTTTGCCGAACGGGTAACTGGTAAAAATTTATCACTGCCAATTCTTTCTAATATTATTCTTGAAGCCAAAAATCAAGTCTTAAAAATAAAAGCCACCAATCTTGATTTGGGTCTAGAAATCTCCCTGCCTTGTAAAATCAACAAAGATGGTCTAGCGGCGGTTAATGGAAATTTGCTGGGCAATTTTTTTAACCATCTGCCGGCAGTCGAGGATAAAATAAAACTAGAGCTGTCGAATGGCAACCTGAATATTTCCTCAACCCACCACACCGCCGCCATCAAGGGTTACCCAACCGATGATTTCCCCCTTATTCCCCGTCCGGATAAACCCTCCAGTTTTTTCATTAATTCACGCCAATTACTCGGAGGGTTGCGGAGTGTTTGGTATAGCGCCTCCATTTCCAGTCTTAAGCCGGAAATTTCCAGCGTCTGTTTTTATGAACAGCCAAGTGGTTTATGTTTGGTCGCCACCGACTCCTTCCGTTTGGCCGAAAAACACCTTGGCGACAATAAACTGAAACTGGATTTGCCCTACCTAATTTTACCTCTCAAAAACACCTTGGAAGTAATGAGAATAATCGAGAATCTTGATGTTGATTTGGAAATTCAGTATAATCAGCACCAAATTTCCTTTCTGGCTCCTCACCTCTATCTTACTTCGCGCTTAATTGACGGAGTTTTCCCTGATTATCGACAGATTATCCCCAGCCGTTTTTCCACCGAGGTAACTACCGACCGTATTCAATTACTCGAACTTTTGAAATTAGCCAACGTGTTTACCGATAAGTTTAACCAGGCCGATTTATCAATTAACAATGAAAAGAAATTGGAAATCAGAACCACCAACGACAGCGGTAATAATTTGGTCTGGGTCAGCCCTCAATCAGTCTCCGGCGAACCAGTGGCGGTCAGTCTAAATTTGAAGTATTTACTCGACGGTTTAACGGCCTTTACCGATGAACAAATTATTCTCCGTTTCAATGGCGCCCAAAAACCGATTATGCTCACCGGTTTAAGCGACGCCACTCTCGTCTATCTGATTATGCCAATCAAGCGCTGAACATGAAAAAACACCTTTACTCCTTAACAAGGTGAGGTTTGTGTGTTAAGATCTACCTATGCTTACACTTAAAGATAGGAAATTCATTAGTTTAGTTAGAATGACTGTGGCCGAATCGGTCCAGCAGGTTTTGACCGATCCCGATTTTGGCTTGGAGATTAAGGATAGTTTCAGAAAAAGGATTTTGAAATATAAAAATAAAAAATCAAAAAAATTCACCAGTCTGGCTGAAATCAAAAAAAGATACTCGCTGAATTAAACATGCCCAGTTGGTCAGTTTATTTTGAAGAATCGGCCAGAAGGGATTTTCATAAACTTGACAGAAGTATCCAAATCAGAATTACGGAAAAACTCGATTGGTTTTCTAATAATTTTGAACAAATTCATCCTCTATGGTTAAGCAACGATCTAGTCAGTTTTTCAAAATTACGGGTGGGCGATTATCGGATTGTCTATGAGATTGATTTATTAAATTACAAACTTAAAGTTGCAATTATTGAGCATCGGTCCAAAGTTTATAAAAGAAAATAAAAAATTAATCAATGATGAAAAAACACCTTCTCATCGTTCTCGTTTTGACCATCGTTTTATCGGTAATTATTCCTTTTGGTTCTAGTTCAGTTACCACAAACGATTGCCAATGGAACAATTTCAGTGGAGCCGCTGACACAAACGGAATTAGCCGAGGTTAGAAGTATTAAAGAAATAATATCCAAAAATAATGGTCATGATTACTCATCTCTTAATCAAGCATTATCTTCCCGTCGCGGTGACTTGAAACGGATTACTCGTCTGTGTGCTGAATTTGATCCGATCTTTTGCTACAAATGGGCCTCTAAAGAAAATCCATCATTGCGTTCGAACTTGTGCCAAATGATGTCTTTTGGTATTGAACAGCAATATCGTGTCCGTATTTCTCCTGAACGTTTAAAAACTAAAATCATTAACCATCAACGCGAATGTCAGCTGGGCATTCCGCAGTTCGGTCGGTAATAAAAATTTATGTCACTCAATCAATTTCAATATACGGCGAGTTTTTGGATATCGTTAGTAATTTTTTCATTGGTTCCTTTTACGGTTAAGGCGGCTTGTGATTTTTCAGAATCAGAAGATAATGGAACTTTTGAATCAGCTGATTTAGTTTCTGGCGATTGTATAGACAATCAATCGGGTTTGGGAATTTCTGGAAGAATCAGTAATTTATCAGATGTTGACGTGTATAAAATACACGGGAGTTTTAATAATGGTGATGTTCTTGATGTAGTTTATTTGGTTGGTGGAAGCGACACTTTGGCAACGGGAATTTTTCGTCCTGACGGAAACCTACTCATTGTTAATGATCATCGGAATGTTTTTAAAGGAGCTAACGGCCCCAATACCAATTTTAAATTTTATAACAATGAGGAGTTTGTTTATCTTTCGGTATCTGTTACGCCCGGTTACTACGAAGTACCCGTAAATTACACCATAAACATAAAAAGGAGTTCTGGTTCCGCCACTCAACCTCGGCCTCAATGGTTACTCCTTGATTTCAAGGGGGCAAACGGGGTGAGAATTGGCTCTCGTCCGCCAATTGATACTTTGCCATTATCCGGTTCTTGGCTGGCGACGGCTTATCCCGGTCAAATTGATTATATAAAGGGGAAAATAGTTGAACAAATGAAATTACAAATGGCCAATTTTAATATAGGTATTCTAACCACCGACGATCCAATTCCCAATAATCTAATTTATTCGACCGTGTATTTTGGCGCTTACGATAGCGCTCTGCTCGGCGTAGCTGAGGGTGTGGATGAATATAACGCTTCTGATGGCCAGAATGCAATCGTGTTTGTTGAAACATTCAAATCCTTCCAATATATAAATCCTACTGTCGATGAAATATCTATAGCCATTGCCAATGTTGGGAGTCACGAAGCCGGTCACCTAATGGGTTTAGTTCATACCTCTGATCCGCAAGACCTTCTTGATGTAACTGCTAGTCTGAGTGAATTATTAAAAGAGCAGAATTATCGGGCCGCTAGTTTATATCAAGCTGTTTATCCCATTGGTGCAGAAAATAGCTTTTGGTTACTCGGAACATCTATTGGAAGAAAGGCCTTGGATTTAGCAATCTTACTCGTTACTCTCGATAATCTAGGTGTAAGTTTAAGAATTTGTAACTATTCTGTATCTGATTTGTCCATCTTTCCTCTTCAGATCAGCATTAATAATATTACCAAATCTTTTAATGCCGGACCATTAAATTCATTTGCTTGCCAAGATAAGCGTTATCCTTATTCGATGTGGGGAATAATTTATGATCAGCGCGTTCAGTACATCGCCAATGCCATGGCTGATCCGAATGATCAATATAAGGAATTTGATGAAAACAACAATTGGCAATCCACTTCTCTGGGTTCAAGTGTTAGTGTACTTTCTCCCAATGGCGGGGAAACTTTTACAATCGGATCTCCGATGGAGATTAAGTGGTCATCGAGTAATGTCGGGGCGGTCAATATTTATTTAATCGGTCAAAATGGCAATCGAGTGGCTGACATTGCTCCGCCCAGCCAGCCAGCGCCAAATTACGGTTCTTATGTTTGGTATATTCCACCGTCTATCCCCGCCGGTAATTATTATGCCGTGCAAGTTGTGGACGCCTTTCACCCCGCCACCTACGACTTCAGTGATCATTTTTTCAGTATTGGGTCCGGCCCGTCAATCTCTGTTTTTCGGCCAACAGTTGATGATATATTCATACCCGGCTCTAATGCCACCGTAGCTTGGCAAAGCGCTAATCTACCCGTGGGGGCAACGGTTTCCTTGAATCTTTTATCCGCCGATGGTTATCAATCTGCGAATCCCATTATCGGTATACCCAACACTGGTTCGTATGCAACCGTAATTCCATCCTCGATCTCGCCGGGCCAATATCGCTATGAGGTCAGCGCGGTAGTTAATGGGCAATTTGTTGTCGGTCAAAGTAACTTGTTCACAGTTGGGCCACAACCGCTTGATATTTACCAACCAACTTTTAATTTCCAGTGGCTGGCCGGAGCGACGAATGCGGTACGGTGGAATAGCGATGCTTTGCCCGCCGGCAGTTCCTTTACGCTCAAGCTCAAGAATGCCACTTTGAGTTCGTATTATGGCAACACGATAACCGGCATCACTGATACTTTTGTTAATTACACAATTCCCGCCGCCACCCCATCTGGTCAATATCAATTTGTGATTGATGCTTTCAAGAATGGTCAACAAATTGTTTTTGGGGCCGCGAGCGCGGTTTTCTCGGTTACCAATCAAGCGCAACAAGCATCCTTCACCTTCAATCCGCCGCTCGGCGGCGAGCAGTGGCCAATTAATAGTAGCCAGACAATTTCCTGGTCAAGCAATAATGTGCCTTTGTCTAATGTAGTCCACTTGAGCATTCGCAATGAGGCATCGGGGCAGGAACAGACTCTGCTTAATAATCTTAGTTTGAATTATTATCCGCCGGTGTCGGTTGTTATCCCGTCGTCGGTGCCGACCGGCGCCTCACGCGTGGTGATTAGGACAATCGTCAATGGTCAGGCCGTTTCGGCCATGAGTAATCTGATTAACATCACGCCGGCGGTGCCAGTTTCTCTTGCTATAACTTCCCCGAACGGCGGCGAGACCTGGCCGCACAATTCCGATCAAGTAGTAACTTGGACTAGCAATCTACCGGCCTCGGCTCAAGTCGGCGTCTTCTTGGTTTCTGTCGCCGATGGCAGTATTCGCGGTTTGCCGGCGCCGGATGGTGATTACTACAACAATGGTTATCAACCGATCAGTGCTTTTAATTTTGGTTTTGCGTCAATTGGCGATTATTGGCTAAAGATTGAGAGTAGTTATAACGGCGTCACCTACTCTGACCAGAGTGACCGACCGATTAAAATCGGACCACTTATCTTCTGGCCTAATTTAAGCAGTGTCTGGACGCTGGGTTCCACGCAAACTGTTTGGTGGTCAGAGACGATTCCCGGCGCGTTGGCGATCGATATTGATCTGGATAATTCCAACGGTTACTCCAGACGATTGACAGTATTGACCGGTACCAATGCTAATAGTCTGCAAGCGACGTCAGTGACCGTGCCGGCCGACGCGCCGGTTGGCAATTACCACATCAATTTTATCGTTAGTACGAGCGATCGGGCCACTTCATTTTCCAGTCTCGTTTTTCAAATCGTTTCGTCAACGCGTATTACCCCCCTGCCAATTACCGGCCCGATTTCCCCAATCACCACCATTTCACCAGTCACTTATCTAAGAAACAAGATCGTGGTGGGCCCCCTAACCGTTACCGCCCCCAACAGCGGCGAAGTCTGGCAACTAGAGCGGTCACACGCCATCGAGTGGACCCCTTACGACCCGGGCTGGCGTTGGGATGAGGTCATCCAACAGTATATTTATCACCATGACTTGGCGGTGAATCCGGCTTCAACGACCGCGGCTTATTTTGAGAAATTTGCCGATAGTAAATTCACGACGGTCGGGAGAATTATAGAGTCGGCCCGGGCTTCTATCGGAACCAACGGCTATTTAGTCGGGGAATTTCAAGAGCTAGTATTACGTTTTGATCCCGAGGGTAGGCCGTATTACACTTATGACCCGCCGCCGTTTCTGGCGACGCCCGGCGACTATTATGTCCGGGTGGTTAATAAAGTTACCGGCGCCTGGGACAGAACCGACAGGCCGCTCACGCTGGCGCCGGAAAGTTCCATCTGGGCCAATCTCAAGATCAATGGCGTTGACATTAATTGGCCTGACAGTTTAATTGTCCCAAAAGGTGGAAATAATACAGATTATCTCGCTTCTTGGACTTCTAATTCACAGGAGAGATGTTCTTTAGATTATTATTTTGCATCCGACTCTTTTTTTCCACCAACTGAATGGTTATGGCAACAAATAGATGATTTATTACCAAACGATAGTAGGAACATAAGAGTATTTCCATTTGCTAATGTTCAACCTGGGGCATCTGGCCATATTTCTATCTATTGTCCCACCTCTATGTCTGGCAGTGGCATTGAGGGCGGGGGATTTGATTTCGCGCAATTTTATTATGATCGCGTTCCGTCTCCAACGATTGCGTCTGCCGCCGCCGCTACTACTAACACAGTTAGAGTTACGGCTCCTAATAGTAAAGAAAACATTAATTGGTCTAGTCCGTATCAAATTACCTGGTTGGCTTCGACTGATGTGGAAACCGTGTCCATTGCCTTGTACAAAAATTCCGCTTTCTATAGATGGATCGCTCGCGATTTGCCGAGTCAAATTAAAAGTTATCGTTGGACACCGGCCAAAACAATTTCGGGTAACGAATTGGGAGGCAATTATCAAATTTCTCTTATTGGCCGCCAGAAGAAATCCACTGGTGTCATTATTCAAGACAAGAGCAACGCGCCGTTTAGTCTTGCGGCGATAGTCCCGAATCCAGTTGTGACCCCGACTCCAACCCCAACTCCAATTTCAACCCCGCTCCCGACTCCTATTACCACCGTTACTCCGATTCCCATTTCGCCGTCCCCGACACCAATCCCAATAACTCCAGCTCCTGCCCCAATTCTTGCGCCCACCCTCACCGGTTCCACCCCGCCTAACAACGCCATTGACGCGCGAGATGGGAACGGTCTAGGCTGGAAGTTTGCCGTCCTCACTTTCTCCTCTGACCTCGGCAGTGATTGGAATAAGCTTGGCAATTACAGCGTCTCCAGCACTCAATCGGCCAGTACCCGAAGCCCGGCTCTGACCGTCTCCACTGTCAGTGGCAGTCCTTATCGGCCGATTGTTATTTTGTCGCGAAACATCAACCCCGGCGAGCGCGTAACCATCGCTCACAAACCAACCGGATCTAAAGTCTGTCTCGGCTTCTTGCCCGGAGATGTGGACGGCAACGGATTTTCGACGGCGACAGACATTGGCGGTTTGAGGTCATGGGTCGGCACGGCCGAAGGCGCGGCTCAACCCCTCTGGAAAACCGACATCAACCGCGATGGCGTGTTTGACGCTAAAGATGTGACTCGGGCCGGCGAGGTTCTCTCCGTCCCTGACGCCATCCGCTTTTTACCGGCCTGTCCGGCGCCCTTAATCTCTAATCCCAGTCAAGCCCAGCTGGCCAATGCCTTGTCGGCGATGAGTTCTTTGCTTCAGATGCTACAGCAATCCCTCGGGCGGTAAAATTAGAAAATCATGGTTGAGTTGTTAAAGAACCGACTGGAGAAATTTAGGCAACTTGATGATCAACACCGTCAGGTCAATGAAATATTAATTGACACGATTTTTAAATACGCCGGAGTGAAACTAGAGCCAACAGATTTCACCTGGCGGGGACGGAATATTTATTTAAAAACCAGCCCGTTAAAAAAGACCCAAATTTTTCTCAAACAAAAAATTATTCTTCGGCAACTCGAGGAGATTTTCGGCCGCGGCGCGCCTCGGAAAATTATTTAGTCAGCATCCTTATTTTACTCTGTGGATAACTTGTTTTTGATTTTCTATTTTTATTCTATTATAATCTATTCATAGAAAACCAATCAAGTTATATGATGACAAAACGGCAAAAAGAAGTCTTGGACTTCATAGAAAACTACTCAAACAAAAAAGGCTACGCACCTTCGTTTGAAGAAATAAGAAAGCGACTTAAACTCGCCTCTGTTTCAACTGCCCATTTCCATATTTCAAAGCTCAAAGCAGGAGGTTATTTGAGTAAAATAGATAACAAGGCACGCTCAATCAGTATTTCCTCAAAAGAACCTCTGGTAAAAATCCCACTTTTGGGAATTATCGCCGCCGGACAACCGATTGAAGCAATACAAGATAAAGAAATGATCGCGGTTCCAAAAAGTAAAATCCATTCTTCGTCAGAAGTTTATGCTCTCCGCGTGGTCGGAAGCAGTATGATTGATGAAAATATAAATGATGGTGATGTTGTTTTGGTACGGCAACAAGAAACTGCCGAAAACGGACAAAAAGTAGTCGCTCTCATAGATAATCATGAAGCAACTCTAAAGAAATTTTACAAAGAGAGGGGGCATATCCGTTTACAGCCAGCTAACAAAACTATGGAGCCGCTTGTTTTCAGAAATGGACGAGACGTTTCCATACAAGGAATAGTGCTCGATGTTATTCGTGAAGAGGGCGCGTCAGCGATTAAACTCCCACAGTACGAGGAAATAGAAGAATATAGAAAGTTGCCGCTAAATGAGATTATCTGTGGTAATGCAGTGGACGCAATGAAAACATTCCCACCTAATTCAATAGATCTTGTGGTAACGTCGCCCCCCTATGATGAATTAAGAAATTATAACGGCTACAGTTTTGATTTCGAGGGCGTTGCCAATGGTTTATTTAGAGTAATAAAGAAAGGAGGCGTTGTCGTTTGGGTTGTCGGGGATAAAATTCAGAAAGGAAATAGAAGTCTTACAAGTTTTAAGCAGGCATTGTTTTTTCAAGGAATTGGATTCAACGCTCATGACGCAATGATTTATAGAAAGAAGAATACCCCTTTTATGAGGTCGAATGCCTATACAAATTGCTATGAGTTTATGTTTGTTTTTAGTAAAGGTTCACCTAAAACATTTAGTCCCTTAAAGACCAAGACAGCCCGACAAGGACAAGAGATGTTGCCATTTAATAAAAAGGCGGATGGAATAAATAAAAAGATATTAGGCGAGCTAAAGTCCGAAAAAACCATGACGAATATATGGGAATATGCCGTGGGGCTTGGTGGCTCAACTAGCGATAAAATCGCCTTTCAGCACACTGCGATTTTCCCAGAAAAATTAGCAGAAGACCACATCCTTTCATGGACAAAAACAGGAGACATCGTTTTTGATCCGATGTGTGGCTCTGGAACGACTTGTAAAATGGCTGCTATAAATAAACGCCACTATATTGGGTGCGATATATCGAAAGAATATGTTGAGCTTACAAAGAAAAGATTGAAACACTTTAATCTTTAATAATTTTTCTTAAGAAATTCAATTGCACTTTTTAATAACTCTATATCATCCTTAAATCGTCCTAGTCCTGTATTGCAACTATCACAAATCCAACCACCAGCCTTTCCGGTATGGTGGTCATGCTCTAAAACTACTTTGCTAGTTACGCCAGCAATCGTTCGTTTTCCGCAAATCGGACATTCAAATGGCTCGTTTGCCGGTTTTTTCTTGAGCCACTTGAGTTTATCTTCTCTAGATATTCCAACTCCTTCCATTTCTATTCGGCAATTTTTACATGACGGCCGCCTTACCGACCTATTATTCTTTGCGTTCTGATTCTTAGCAAAGCCCGTAGTTTTTTTGAGCTTATGACAGACATTGCAAATTTTTTTACGAAAACCATCGCCCGTTTTTCTCACGTCTATAATTTCAAAATCGCCTTTGCTCAAATCAACCTGTCTCCAGACTCTTATAAAAAAGATGGAAGTGCTTTCTTTTGATTCAGATTCGACAATACCAACATCATCTTTTTGAACCAAAATCCCGCTTGAACCTCCGATATTTCTTTTAGCAATGCCAAACTTATTAGCAAGTTGATTCATAATTTATTCACTCAATAATTCTGGTCGGGACGCTGGCTGAACCCTGATTTTGCACACTATCATAAACCGCAACCCTCAATTCGTTTATTTCTTTATCAAATCCCCCCCTATCGTCAGGAGAAATACTGAAGGTGAACGGCGGTTCACGGCGCGAGCCGAGAAAATTGTTGTTCAAAAAGAAATCTGCCCGGGCGACGGGGAAACGGCTTGCTTGAATTTCTAAATTAACCACTATCCGTTCCCCGGCGCGGTAATCCCCCGAAGGATGGTCTAAGACGATAGCGACCAGGGGTGCGAGTTCTGGACTATGGATATCATCGAGGGCTTGAGGGATCACTGCCTCAGTCTCTTCGACGATTCCGTTTCGCGATACCCATTGCCTGATCGGTTCTTCCCAGAGCGGAAATTGCGGATCAGTGAACCGATTCAGCCAATAAAGAATCGAGTGAATCTGTTTGACTACCCGTTCTTCCTTGAGGTCGGGTGGTGTAAATTCCGTGGCTAATTTGCGCGAAATCTTATCAATGAAATAACTTTTTCCGCCGTCCGAAAAACCGCGAAAAACCGGCGGCAATTCGCTAACGGTTGGTTCTGGAGCGATAAATTTCTCGCTCGGGAATCGGTCCAGGGCGCCGGCGAAAAAGCGCCGCCAGAGCGGCGCGACGATCAAGCCGGCCACTTTTTTCTCCATTGGGGTATTGTCGTTGTTTCCAACCCAGGCGCCGGCGACCAGATTCGGCGAGTAACCCACGATCCAGGCGTCGCGATAATCATTGGTGGTGCCGGTTTTTACCGCCACCTCGCGGCCCGGGAAGTTAAGCAGAGAATTGGGGCCGAAAATCGGCGCCCGAGCCACATCGTCGGAAAGAATGTTGGAGATTAACCGGGCGGTGTTGGCCGGCAGGGCGTGCTGGCCGCGGCTGGTAATTTGTTCAATAATTTGACCCTGTCTATCCTCAATCTTTAAAATTTTCTCCGGCGGATTCCGGATGCCGTCGTTAGCAAACACGCCATAGGCGCTCGCGAGCTCAAGGAGCGCCACTTCGCCGCCGCCGAGCACCAGAGTCAGTCCATAACGATTAGGGTCGTCTAAACTGTTAATTCCCATCCTCCGCGCTGTTTCCAGGGAATCGGCTAGCCCGGCCAAATAGAGCACCTTAATCGAAGGGATATTGATGGAACCGGCCAGGGCCTGACGAAGCGATACTGGACCGCGGTAACGATCATCGTAGTTCGTCGGGGTGTAGCAACGGCTCGGATCAGTGGAGCAATTGACATCAAATTGCGTCGCTAGATCAAAAAGCATCGTCTCGGGCGTGTAACCCTTGTTGAAAGCCGTCGCGTAGACAAAGGGCTTAAAGGCTGAACCCGGCTGACGGTGGGCGAGGGTAATGTTAAAATTACCCTCCTCGTCTTGGTTAAAATAATCGCGCGACCCAACCATCGCCAGCACCTCGCCGGTTTTCGGATCAAGCGCCGTCAGGCCGGCGTTCTTGGCTTTAAAATTCTTCTCATTGGTCTCGGCGTAAGCGGCAATGGCGTCTTCGGCCAGCTGTTGGAGTTCCCAATCGAGACTGGTGATAATCTTAAGGCCGCGCGTCCTGACCGCTTGTCGGCCGTACCTTTCTTCCAGATAATCAAGCACCCACATTACAAAATGCGGCGCCTTGATGCCGGCCGCCACCGGTGGCTGAAAGGTGACTACTTCGGTCGCCGCCGCGGCAAACTTGTTTTGATCAATGAAATTAAGCTCGAGCATCCGTTTAAGCACTAAATCTTTGCGCGTCTCGAGTTCGACCCGACGTTGGCCGTAGGGCGAATAACGGGTCGGGGCCTTGGGAATGGCCGCCAGGTAGGCCGCTTCGGCCAACGTTACCTCGCGAGCCGAATGATTGAAAAAGGCCCGACTCGCTTCCTCAACGCCATAGAGGCGGCCGCCGTAAGGGGCTTCGTTTAAGTACCAGGTCAGAATTTCTTCCTTGCTCATAATCTGTTCAAGTTTCAGAGCCAGAACGATCTCCTTGACCTTGCGCGTCAGTGTGCGGTCTTGAGTCAGAAGAGAATTTTTGATCAATTGCTGAGTAATGGTCGAGCCGCCCTGTTTGACGCCGCCGGCGCCGAGATTGACGAAGAAGGCGCGGAACATGGCACCGAGTTTAATCCCACGATGCTCATAAAACTCATCATCCTCAATGGCGACCGTAGCGTTTTTTAAGTTTTTGGAGATGTCCTCGGACGGCACCAGCCGCCGCCGGATATTTTCTTCCGCATTGTAGAGTAGAATTTTACCAGTCCGATCATAAATTTTTGTTGATTCGGTTACTAGCCGCTCTTCGAGCGTCTTGAAATCCGGCAATTTCAAGTTTATTAGCCATAAGACCAGGCCGCCACCACCCAAGAAGCCGAGTGTCAGCGCGATGAGGATTAATTTGCGTATCATGATTTTATCCTAGCATGTCTTTAGCTTTCTATTCAAAAAATCGGCTGTTTGCAAAATTAACAAACGCCGATTTTTGCGGGTGCTGGTGGAGTAGTCTATTCTTCTTTACTCTTCCCCCAAATCCTCCTTGTCTTCTTCTTCTTCCTCTCCCTCCTCCTTCTCTCC
>Ga0209541_10002880_pt1 | contig 32164 bp, 39 predicted proteins | sample RifCSPlowO2_01_FD_184027 | JGI IMG/M metagenome (GOLD analysis project Ga0209541, IMG submission 184027) | Groundwater microbial communities from Rifle, Colorado - Rifle CSP2_plank lowO2_0.1 (SPAdes) (version 2) | ecosystem: Environmental > Aquatic > Deep subsurface > Groundwater | place... | reverse complement strand
TTTTTCGGGTACCATTTCTGACTACATTTTTCGAATAACAATAAATACAATTTAGGGACATCATTTCACCTCAAAAGAGGAGAAAGATATACTTATATTTATATCATTCGTTTAATAGACAGTATCGTTAAGCAGATAAGTTTTTATAGTTTCTTTCCTAAATTGGATCATGGTTTTCATCATAGGCATCGCTGGCCCTAGCGCTTCTGGCAAGTCAACAGTATGCGACGAGTTAGTCAAGTTAATTCCTGGTTCTTTACTGATTTCTCAAGATGATTATTGGAAGAATACTGAAAATTTCCCTCGAGTAAAAGGATTCAAAAATGCAGAACTACCTGAATGTATTGATTTTGATAGTTTATATCACAATTTATTAGATCTCAAAAATGGAAAGCGCACCATTGCTCCAAAATGGGTACGGGGACAATATCCTCCTGACCAACAAGTGCTTGCTCCTGCTCCAATTATTGTGGTGGAGGGATTTCGTTTATTCCATGATCCTCGAATTAGAGAGATACTTGATTACAAAGTATACTTTGATGTTTCTGCAACTGAAATCATAAAAAGGAGACTTTCTCGTCTACGCCATGGACAATTGGAGCGAGAGTGGTATTATCGTGAAGTTGTCGTTGCAGAAGATATTAAATATGGATTACCCATGAAGAAATATGCGGATGAAGTGGTGGATGGAACTGCTCCTGTTCATGATATTGTGATTAAATTAATGAGCACACTAAAAGTGAAGAAATTATTATAATTTATCGTATCGGTATCCTCATAAATTTCTTACATCCCAAGCACGAAATAATCACTTTTCCCGCCCTAGTTCGTACCCGAGCATTAACTCCTGGCTGAAGATAACTATAACAATGCTTACAGAATCTTCTCTTTAATTCCATGGGAATACGTAATTTTACTTTCATGGCTATTTTTCGAGCTAAGTCTATGTAATGATGAGCTCGAGCTTTATCTTTAGGGAAGATTTTTTGTGCTTCTTCAAATAAAGCACTTACTCTTTCTTGAGCTATTTGGTGCTGTTTATTTTTTGGAATTGGTGATCGGGCCATGTAATAATGAAAAGAAGCAGGACTTAAAAATCTATTCCCACAAATAATATAAACTACCTTTACTCTTCTAATACCATGAAGCTAGGTCGACCAGTTAAAAGTAAAATCCGTAGCAATATCATCGAGATTCTGCATTATATGGGGCAAGGATATGGGTATCAAATTTCTAAGATTTATAATGAAATCTTTCCAAAAGTGACCCAAAGAAGCATTTACTATCATCTACGTAAAGGAATAAGTACCACAGAAATCAATGTGTATAAAGTGGAACAGGAAAAAGGCAACTTTTCTTGGGGACCAATGACGGAGAAGATCTATTACTGCCTTGGTAGAAATGCTAATCCTAAAAGCTTGCCCCAGGTTAAAAGATTCTTACAAAAATGGAAAAAATGAGTTTTTCGGAACGAGTCTATAAATTATGTTCTAAGATTCCACAAGGAAAAGTATCAACTTATAAAGAAATAGGCAAAGTTCTGGGAAAAGGACAAGTATATCGCGCCGTAGGTAGAGCTTTAAAAGATAATCCCTACGCTCCAAAAGTGCCTTGTCATAGGGTGGTTAAGTCCGATGGAAGTATTGGTGGGTTTAAAGGGAAGATTGGCGGTAAGAACATTGTTGAGAAGATCCAACTATTGGAGAAAGAAGGGGTAGAAATAAAAAATAATAAAATAGATTTGAAAAAGTATGGGTTTACCTTTTCTTGATTGTTTATCAAACTCCCAACATTTCCCTCAATTCATCACTAGGCTGCCAGGGTGGATCAAAAGTAAGTTCTATCTCTACCTCTGTAGCGCCTATTTCCATTGTTTTCTGTTTCAATTCTTCCACCATCTGCGGTCCAAAAGGGCACATAGGGGAAGTAAACGTTAACAAGATCTTTACTTTAGTTCCATCTACTTTAGTATCATAAATCAATCCTAAGGTCCATACGTCAATATTCAGTTCTGGATCTAAATATTTCTTAAATACTTTTTCGATAATTTCTTCTTTATTGAGCATTGATAATCACCTCGAATCCTTCTTTCTCAATTCTCTGAGCAAGTTCATATCCTCCTTGAGTAATAATCTTTCCTTTATATAAAATACTTACTTCATCTGGTTTCAAAAATTGTAGGAATTTGTGGTAATGAGTAATGACAATTATTCCAGCTTTAGTTGATTTCCTAGCCACATTGATTCCTTCAGCTACAGTTTTAATAGCATCAACATCTAATCCTGAATCACTTTCATCTAAAAGAGCATACTTTGGTTGAAGTAAAAGCATCTGCAAGATCTCTGCTCTTTTTTTCTCTCCTCCCGAAAAGCCAGCATTGAGATAACGACGGCTAAACGAGGAATCCATTTTGAGTGAAGTCATTTTTTCTTGGAGTAGCTTGTGGAAATCTATCACCGATAATTGATCTTCTTTAGGTTTAAAATTATTTACGGCCGTTCTCAGAAAATTACTAATGGTTACTCCTTGCACTTCTGCCGGATATTGAAATGAAAGGAATAACCCTGCTTTAGCCCTAATATCTGCTTTCTCTTTAGTAATATCTTTTCCATCCAGTATAATCTTGCCTTTAGTAATTTTGTATTTAGGATGCCCCATCAGAGCATTAGCTAGAGTAGATTTACCCGAACCATTTGGTCCCATTAAGGCATGAACTTTTCCAGAATGAAAAGTTAATGAAACTCCTTTAATGATTTCTGTTCCTTCAACTTCTACATGAAGATCAGATATTTCTAATTGGTTTTTACTGCTGTTATTTTGATTCATTTCGCTCATAGTTTAGCCTCTTTGATTCCTTCCTGCAATGTTTTTAGACAAAGCAGGGCACATTTACTGCGAGTATGACTTATTCTTATGCCCAATAAATTAAATATATCCCACGGTCCCAGTTTTTTTGCTTGTTCCAACGATATTTTTTTGAGGTGATCGGTAAGTAAAGATGCAGAAGCTTGACTGATGGCACACCCATTTCCTTCAAAAGAGGCATCAACAATCTTTCCCTGTTCCGTTTTTATGAACAAAGTAATTTCATCCCCACAAAGAGGGTTGAAATCTTTATGATTAAAAGTGCAATGACTTATTTTTCTTTTGTTATGAGGATTTTTGTAATGGTCTAGGATGTTTTCTTTATATAATTCCTCTTCTTCAGTAAGTTTACCACTAACTATCTCATATTTATTCTCAAAATAGGTTTCCACTGAAGTTGCTTCTGGATTGGTTGATTTCATTTTTTGGTTATTTTTTCTGCCCGAAATATTTTTTTGGTTTCTAATATACCCCTCACCAATTTGTCTACATCTTCTTTAGTATTATATAAATAAAATGAGGATCTGACTGTTCCATTTAATTTTAACAGTTTATGCAGGGGCATGGTGCAATGGTGTCCTACTCTTACGGCAATTCCTTTTCGATTCAATACTTCGCCCACATCATGGGGATGAATTTCATTTAATGTGAAAGAAATTACTGCTCCTCTATCTTTAGTTTCTGTTGGTCCAACAATAGTTAATTCGGGAATAGCAGATAATTTTCCTAAAGCATATTGAGTGAGATCAGAGGTATGTTTTTCTATATTTTCCATTCCGATACTTTGTAGGTACTCTACCGCGGCCATTAATCCAATGGCTTCGGCGATCATGGGGGTTCCTGCTTCGAATTTCCATGGTAATTCTGTCCAGGTAGAATGTTCAAAAGTAACTTCTTGAATCATCCCTCCTCCAAATTGAAATGGTTCCATTTTTTGGAGCAATTCTTTCTTTCCATACAATACTCCTATTCCGGTCGGACCGCACATTTTATGTCCGGAAAAGACCAAAAAATCACTATCTAAATCTTTAACATTTATTTTCAGATGGGGAACGGATTGGGCTGCATCTACAATTATGACTGCTCCCACTTTATGCGCCATTTGAGCCAGTTCTTTTACGGGATTAATTGTTCCCAGAACATTGGACATATGGACGATGGAAACAATTTTAGTTTTATTAGTAATAATTTTCTTTGCTTCAGACATATTTAATCTATAATCTGAGGTAATGGGAATATATTTCAACACTGCTCCGGTAACTTTAGCAATTTGTTGCCAAGGAACGATATTGCTATGATGTTCCATTTCACTTAAGACAATTTCATCGCCAACTTTCAACTTCTTTCCTAAAGCAACGGCGAGGAAATTAAGACTTTCAGTAGTTCCTCGAGTGAAAATAATTTCTTCCAATTCTGCGCCTATAAACTTGGCCACTACTTCATGGGCTTTTTCATAAGCAATAGTGGCTTCTTCCGAAATAGTATAAATTCCTCGATGGACGTTAGCGTTATAATTCAAATAAAAATCATTCATGGCTTTAATTACTACTGCTGGTTTTTGAGAAGTGGCACCGCTATCTAGATAAACTAAACTTTTATTTTTCTCTAATAGGGGAAAATGCGCAGAATTCATTTTGAATTATTTACTCTCCATTTCTAATTCAATTAATTTGTTCAATTCTACTGCATACTCTAAAGGTAATTGTTTAACTATTGGTTCTAAAAATCCCGATATAATCATCTTAACGGCTTGTTCTTCACTTAATCCTCTACTCTGCAGATAAAAAATGGCCTCTTCACTAATTTTTCCCACTCTCGCTTCGTGAGCAGCATCCACATCATTATTTTCAATGTGTAACGAAGGGATGGTATTGGATTTGGAAAATTCATCTAGGATTAATCCATCACATACCACACTGGTAGTAGAATTTTTGGCAGTGGGCATAATACGTACTAAACCACGGTAATTAGCCACTCCACCATCTTTACAAATACTTTTAGAGTGAATGGTGGATTTAGTATTTGGCGCAATATGAATGGCTTTGGCCCCCACATCTTGATATTGGCCCTTTCCAGCGAAGGCAACACTAATATTATCGGTAGTTGCTCCTTCTCCTCGTAAAACAGAACTAGGATATAACATAGTGGTGCAGCTACCCATATTGCCGGAAACCCAAATCATAGTGGCATCTTTATCTACCAACGCTCTTTTAGTGTTAAGGTTATAGACATTCTTGCTCCAATTTTCAATACTACTATACCTCATTTTTCCGCCATCTTTCACAAAGATTTCAACACATCCTGCATGGAGCGAAGTGCTACTATATCGGGGGGAGGAACACCCTTCAATGTAATGTAATTCAGCTTCTTCTTCTATAATAATGAGGGTATGTTCAAATTGTCCTCCTTTCTGTTCATTCATCCTGAAATAGGCTTGAAGAGGAAGATCTACTTTAACCCCTTTGGGAATATAAATAAAAGTTCCCCCACTCCATACGGCAGCATGAAGCATGATGAATTTATGGTCGTTAATGGGAATACAGGAGGTCATAAAATGTTTTTTAACTAACTCCGGATACTTTTGCACGGCTACATCCATATTTTCAAAAATAACTCCTTTGTCAGTAAGTATTTTTTGGATATTATGGTATACTACAGAAGAATCATATTGTGCTCCAACTCCGGCAAGAGCATTCTTCTCTGCTTCAGGAATACCTAAACGATCAAAAGTTTTTTTAATTTCTTCTGGGACTTCATCCCAATTATTAGTTTCTTTAGTATTGGGATCAACATAGAAAACAATCTGGTCAAAATGTAGTTGTGATAAATCTGGGCCCCAAGTAGGAAGGGGAGTCTTCTGAAATAATTCTAATCCTTTAAGTCTTTTATCTAACATCCATTGCGGCTCATTTTTACTTTTGGAAATAAGTTCTACTATTTCTTTATTGATTCCTGGTTTAGCGATAAATCTAGCTTGATGATTATCGGAATCGTCGTACAAAGCACGGTTTAGTTCTATAGTGGTGGTCATGTTGTAATTAGCTCCTTAAATTAATTTAATATCCTACTAAAGCATGGCAACCCATCATCTTGGGATCACATTTAGCCGGAACGATAGAAAATTGGCGATGAATAGGGCACAATTCTTTAGTTAATCGGATGTAACGCAAAATACGTTGCGTTTCTTTAAGATAGCTAGTATGATCTTTTATTTTGGAAGCGGATAATTTAATTTCAGCTAATACTTGGGGATTGAATTGGACCAAATTTCCGCGCTTATTGCTGGAATATTGGCTGATAGTGGCGGAATTTATACCTAACAAAGCAGCTACATCTTTCTGTTTCATTCCGCGTTCTTTCATATACACGGCCAAATGGCGGCGTATAGTAGGAAGTACGTAAAATGTTTCAATTTCTTGGGGGTGGAGGATTCCTTTGACCATGTTAACTATAGTTAATTTTTAGCTTATTTATAAAGATTATGGAAGAAAAATGGGTGAAATTAATGGGAGAATGAATTTGTCAAATCCCTAAAATTAGCTAATTGGATATTATATTCTGGTAAAATTCTCACTATTTTTCTACAATTTTCAGCATCATCTTCTCGTTCTCTATTCAACGAGGATTTAGATTCTGGATCGTAGTATCCTGGATGAAAAACAATGACGTGAAAACCATTTTCTAAAGAACTAAGCCATTTTTTGATTTCACCAAATGATTTTTTAGTTCCGGTAAAACTAGAATCTGTAGTGGTAATTAACATTTTATTATTGAGCATAATATCTTTTCCATATTTGCTCAAGTTTTTGCAAGGAATTTTATTCTTAATGCAAAATAATTGGATTATGGGGTAGCCTTCTTTTAAGTGATCCATCTTGTGAATATCTATATGACTAGGTTCAAATCCAAAAGTGTTAACAAAAGCATCAAATTGTCTTTGTAATTCCTGCTGAAAATTGCTATTTTTGAAATAAACATGAAGCCCTACACTTACCAAATTCTTTTTGGATAACGAGATTAATTTTTTAGTTTGTTCTTTTTGTCCGGAATCAAGTTCATCGATCATCACCGAAGTAGAAGTAACTGCTTTTTCTGCAATTAATTCTAAGATCATTTTATTAAACAGTTTGCTGTACCCAAAATCGTCAGCGTTTATGATAAGTTTAATCATCACTTCACCAGCGCATCTAATTTTCTAACTGCATTCACTAAAGCAGTATCATACCGGATAGCTAACTGAACTGCAGAAAATAGTAATGATTTTTTACGTTCTGGAGGCAAGGTAGCAGAAATGGAAGTGTTTAATATAGTTTCAAACTGACCTCCTTTTCCCATCAAAACTAGGATCTCTTTGTTATAACTGCCCATTTCTAAAATAGCTTCTTCGATTTGAGCTTTTTTAGCCGGTTCTTCTTTAGCTAGTCTTTCTGCATCTTCAAATAAAGGTTTCAATCTTTTGTTTAAGCGACTTTCCATCTTCTCTTCTTTGTTCAGATCTTTAATTTTCTTTTCTGCTCTTCCAAAAAAATCTTCTGATTCTGCTACTTCATTTAATTCTTGTAAAATTTCTTTTAGAAGGATATATTCATCTAAAGCAAATTGACCTATTTTTCTTTCTTCTCCCTTAACAGTGGCTTCTTCTTCTACTTCTTTTTTTGCTTCTGGTTCTGGAACATGTTCGGTTTCCATTTTTTCAGCAACTCGTTTCTGAAATTTTACTGCTTGTACACTTTTCATTACTCTAACCGCTTCAAAGAGAAACATCAAAGTGGTAAGTACCATAGACCACTGTACTATACTGGTTATTTCAAATGGAAGTATTAGCTGAGCCATACTAAAAACATCCCCTCCAAGATTAAAGCGATTAAGACTAATATCATACGTATTACGTGGGAAACAGTTGAAGTTCCGGGAATTATTACATAACATACATAGAATAATACCGCGATGGGGAATCCCATCAAAATAAATGAAAATAAAGTGGCGTATGCCGAAGCTATACCTATCAATAAAGAACTGGGAAGGACTATTATGCTAATAATGGCTAAAACAGTGCTGATTATTCCGGCCGTTTTTTTACTTAAACCAACATGAGATAATAATTCAGTGAGAAGAAAAGCTACTAAACAAATAAGGGCAACTCTAACCAACGTTGCAAGGGGAGATTCTTGTATTCCTAAAGTGCCAGTTATTTCTTGTGCCGTTTCTATAAATGAATCGAAAGCCTCATTTACGGCCACTAAAGAAGGGAGGAGTAGTAAGAACATCAAAAACCAGGTAATCTTCACCACTTTCATTACGAGCTATTATTCTGTGAGGGTATTTAAAGATTGTTGAGATTAGTTGGAGAAAAAGATACAATTTAAAAATATAAGAATAAATTTAATCTCAAATGCTCATTGCCGAATTTAAAGCAGAACTGTTGAAGAAGAAAGAGTTAACTGATGATACCATTTTATTTACTTTTAAAATACCTTCCTCTTTTTCTTTCCAGGCAGGACAGTTCATCATGGTTAGAGTAGAGAAAGACATCGAATACAAATGGCGGGCATATTCCATTCTTAACCCCCCTTCTCAAAAAGAGTATTTGGAATTATGTATTAAAATCGTTCCGGGAGGTTTTGCTTCCGAATTTTTCAAACAGTTTGATGTGGGAACAAAAGTGTCTATGAAAGGGCCAATAGGGGGACTCTTATTCGATTCATCCAGTGAAGAACATTGGTTTATTTGCGCCGGTACGGGAATGGCACCATTTTATAGTATGATTTTAGAGAATATTTCTAAACTTCCTCCAAAAAAATTCAAACTGATTATGGGGACAAGACACCAAAATAGTATTTTATTTCATCAAGAATTTTTGAATTTGGCTAAGAAACATTCCAGTTTCGAATATGTGCCTACTTTAAGTAGGGAGAAATGGGACGGTAAGATGGGGCATGTACAGGAACATATCACTGGTGACTTAAAAGGAAAGACTTTCTACATCTGCGGGTTGAAAGAGTTAGTATTAGAAACAAAAGAATTATTACTTCAGAATAATGTTCCCGAAAGTAGGATAAGGGTGGAAAGGTATAATTGATTCCTCCTATTTTTGTTGTCTTTTTGTTTGTTCTTTCCATTAATTTAATAAAGAAGCGCACTAAAACTAATATATGAAAATAGTGGTTAAAGCAGAATTAGATCAAAAAGCCGACGTTTTAGTTCTGGGTTTGTTTGAAGAAGATAATTATCATTCTTTGGCTGAGTTTAAGTCTCTAATAACGGAGCTAGATACGGCCATTGTCAATAAATCATTTGAACACAAGTTTGGTTCGCAATATTCTACTGTATCCCTTCCTTACAAAAAAGTATTAGTATTAAGTTTAGGCAAAAAGACGGAATTTACTTTAGATAAACTAAGAAGAGTTATGGGCAAAGCAGTTAAATTTACTCGTTCTTCTCAGTTAGAATCATTCACCACAAATATTACTTCTAATACAAATCTTATGATTTTATTCAACTCCGAAGAGATAGGTAGATCCGCGGCGGAAGGATTATTACTCTCTGAATATTATTTTACCAAATATCTAAGTAAAGAGAAAAAAGAGAAGAAGAAAGAGTTAGTTTCAGTATTTTTACAACAATCCGAAAATGCTCCAGAAATATCTTCATTTCAAAAAGGTTTAGATGTGGGCAGAGTTATTGCTAAGGCCACCAATTATGCTCGTGATTTAGTGAATGAACCGGCTAGAATAGCCACTCCGACGTATTTGGAACAAGAAGCACATAAAATTGCTCTTAGTCACAATAACAAGATCAAATTGAAAGTTCTAAATCAAGTAGAATTAGAACACTTGGGTTTAGGTGCTTTTGTAGGTGTAAGTAAAGGCAGCGATGAACCTCCTAAATTATTATTTCTAGAATATAATGGTGCGGGAAACGATCATTGGACAGCAATTGTGGGTAAAGGAATTACGTTTGATAGCGGTGGTTATAATTTGAAGATGACCAATTTTATTGAAGATATGAAAGATGACATGTCTGGAGGAGCAGCAGTTCTTGCAACCATTAAAGCCATGGCCGAATTGGGAATAAAGAAGAATATTGTTGGTGTAATCCCTGCCTGTGAGAATATGATTGGTGGGCATGCTCAACATCCGGGAGATATTGTTACAGCTTTTAATGGCAAGACCATTGAAATAAGAAATACTGATGCTGAGGGAAGATTAATTTTATCCGATGCGTTAAGTTATACGGAAGCTACGTACAAACCGGAAGTTATAATTGATTTAGCCACTTTAACCGGAGCTTGTGTAGTAGCTCTAGGCTATTATACTGCGGGATTATTTGGCAATGATTCGGAATTACAAGAAAAATTACTCCAAGCCGGTTTTGAAAGTTACGATCGAGTGTGGAAGATGCCTTTCTTTGAAGAGTACCAAGATGCCATGGAAGGGGATATTTCTGATTTGAAAAATATGTCGGTAAAAGGGAAAGGGGGGGAAGCGGGAAGTATCACTGCTGCAGTTTTCCTCAGCAAATTTATTGAGAAAGCTAAATGGGCACATGTTGATATTGCTGGTACTGCCTATATTATTGAAGAACAGGATTATTTATGTAAGTATGCAACTGGGTCGGGAGTGAGGTTGTTGTGTTATTATTTTATGAACGATAATTGACCCTCATTTTTTAAATAAATAGTGTTATAACAAATTGCAGAGTATAAAATTCTATTATTTATACAATCCCTCATTTTGCAAAGTTCTTTGTCCAATAAAACAATAACAACAAAAAATAAAAAAGTAGGTTTAAATCCACCAAGAAAGAATACCCGCAGCAATAAAAAATCCAATTAAATTGTGAGCATTATCTAAAATATACAATTTAAACGGAGAGTTCTTCCACAAAACTGGATTTAAATTATTAGTCGCTATAAATCCAATCCAAACCATAAAGGCTAAACCATAAGCATTAACACTGGTAACTTCAATTAGCCAAGCTAAGACATAAGCCCAAACCAGTAAACTAACAAATCCGACCGCCATTTTCCAAGGAACGGGCTTTTCATTTTTAACGTTACTCAATTTCATCCAAATTTTAAAAAATACTTTTCCGTACCAAAGCATTGCAAATAAATTCATTACAATTGCCGTCACTAAAACGCTTAAATAATTAACCATTTTAACACCTCAATTATATAGATATTTCATCCTATTTAAAGCTTACTTCCCTTTAGTTCTACTGCGATTGGGCTTTCCATTTGCTTACCCTTTCAATGACCCTATTTTGAATTCTTCTGATTTATCGTAAGGTTCCATTAAATTAATAAACCTACTCCTCAAATGGTAATCAATGGAAAACATAATCATTCTCGGAACCGGTATTGCCGGATGTACTGCTGCAATTTATGCTGCACGAGCAAATTTATCTCCTCTACTTATTTCTGGACCAGAAGATGGGGGACAATTAACGCTTACTACTGATGTTGAAAACTTTCCCGGCTTTCCAGAGGGAATTCAAGGTCCAGCTTTAGTAGAATTGTGTAAGAAGCAAGCGGAGCGGTTTGGTGCTCGATTCAAGATGGATATTGTTACCCAATTTAAATCTATCAAAAATGGTTTTGAACTTACTTTAATGAGCGAAGAAAAAATACAAACTAAAACTATTATCATCGCTACCGGTGCTTCCGCTAGATGGATGGGAATTCCCTCTGAAGAAAAATATAAAGGGAGAGGGATAACCACTTGTGCAACGTGTGATGGTACTTTTTTTAAAGGAAAAGAAGTAATTGTAGTAGGTGGGGGAGATAGTGCCATGGAAGAAGCACAATTTTTAACTAAATTTGCCACTAAAGTCACCGTTATTCACCGTCGTGATTCTTTTCGAGCTTCTAAGATCATGCAAGATCGGTTCTTTAAAAATCATAAATGTGCCGTGATTTGGAATTCCGCCGTAGAAGAAGTATTGGGCGATGGCAAGAAAGTAATGAGTGTTAAACTTAAGGATGTTAACACTAACAAAATAACTGAATTCAAATGCGATGGAGTTTTCTTAGCCATTGGTCATGTACCTAATACTACTATTTTCAAAGGGAATGTAGATATGGATGAGAAAGGCTATTTGAAAACCGACAGATTCATGCATACTAATATTCCGGGTATCTTTGCTGCTGGTGATGTGCAGGATGTTCGCTTTAGGCAGGCTATTACTGCTGCAGGTTCAGGATGTCAAGCAGCGATGGAAGCAGAGAAGTGGTTGGCGGAGAAGGAATAAGTCAATTATAGGTTATAGATCAATATTCAACTGGTTGCTGATTTTCATTCAATACTCTTCTGGTTTCATCCCCATATATTTTCATAACTTTAAATTTTCCAGTAGTTTTAGATTCTAAAGTAAGAATGGTAAGTTCAGTAATGATTGCTTCTCCTCGATAATCCCATTTTCCACTTTTATTATGAGCTAAGAACACTCGAGCTGGTGGGAGTCGATACAATCTTCGTTTGTCTTTTTGAAATGGATATTCTTTGTTTAGTTCTAATTTTTTTGGAAAGCCTTGTGCATCGGTTAATTGCAGGGTATCATTGAGAGTGAGTTCGGCAGCAGCCATACTTGTAATAATAAGTGGATTGTATTTAAATTTTTGGGAATGAGGTGATTTATTTCCAAGAATCATTACCTTTTTTGTGGATAATCATACCATATTCGTGCGCTAGTATTATCACACATGTGGCAGAATGCAGCTAAATGTCCCTGAGCTCTTCTGTCCGTGCTCCATTGATCAAATTGTCCCTCCACAAATTCTAAGCCATTCCAATGTTCAGGGGTGAGCTGAAATCCATATTCTTTTATTTTGTGATGGGCAAATTTTTTGATTAGTTCAGTAAAGATACACTTTTAAAATTCCTGAAAATTATTCCAACCCTTCATAAACCGGAAACTTCTTACACAATTCTTCTACTTCACTCTTAATCTTTTGTTTTAAAGCAGTATTATTCATATCTTTAATCACTTGGGCCATCCATTCTCCCACTAATTTCATCTCTGCTTCTTTCATTCCTCGAGTAGTCAAGATGGGTGTGCCGATTCTAACTCCGGAAGGTTTGAATGGTGTAGAGGGATCGTAAGGAATAGTATTGCAATTAGTACATATCCCTGCTTCTTCCAAAGCTACGGCTGCGGGTTTACCTAATCCCATTCCAAAAGGCAATAAATCGATTAAAATAAGATGATTATCTGTGCCATTAGTTACTAATCTAATACCATTTTCCATTAAACTTTGAGCCAAAGCTTTAGCATTCTTCACAATTTGATGAGCATAATGGATAAATTCTGGTGTACTAGCTTCTTTAAACGCAATGGCTTTAGCGGCAATAATATTCTCATGAGGGCCACCCTGTAATCCCGGGAATACTGCTCGATCTATTTTTCCGGCTAAATCTTTTTCTCTAGCAATTCCTTTTTCATCCAAACCATCTATCTTAGCCAAGTGATCTTCTTTCTTGCATAAGATCATCGCTCCTCTGGGTCCACGTAAAGTTTTATGGGTAGTAGTCATAGCTACATCCATATGGGGAAAAGGATTGGGATGTACTCCGGCAGCAACTAAACCAGCGATGTGAGAAATATCGGCAAAAGAATAAGCTCCAACTTCTTGAGCAATTTCATGAAATGCTTTGAAATCTATAATCCGAGGATAGGCAGTAGCACCACACACGATTATTTTTGGTTTTTCTTTGAGGGCTAGTTGACGGATGGCTTCCATATCTAATAATCCTGTTTCTTTATCTACTCCATATTGAACTACTTGGAAATATCGCGAAGAGAAATTGACACTATGTCCATGAGTTAGATGTCCCCCCATATCCAAGCGCATGCCCATAATTTTATCTCCCGGTTTTAAGAGAGCATGATACACTTCCATATTTGCAGGACTGCCGGAATAAGGCTGAACATTGACGTGTTCTGCGCCAAATAATTTTTTAGCCCTTTCAATGGCTAGAATTTCAATTTGATCTACAAATTCATTTCCTTGATAATAACGTTTAAGAGGATACCCTTCACTGTATTTATTCATTAAAACACTGCCCGATGCTTTTAGAACAGCTGGGCTAACATAGTTTTCAGAAGGGATGAGATTAAGAACATTCTGCTGACGTTTCACTTCTTGTTGAATGAATTGGTACACTTCCGGATCTTCTTGTTGGATGGGATTCATGGTTTATTAATTTATATTTGGGCTTTCTATAAAAATTTATTCACTTTATTTAATTTGTTTAGGATACTCTATTTGCATCTATGCCCAGCTTTTTTAACTTTTCTACTGTTATTTCTTCTTGTTTCTTCCTACCCTCTTCTCCTTTGGACATATCGACACGAATATATTTACAAAATTCTGGCATATATGGTTGCACTACTTTAAACATATCTTGACAAATAGTTCGATAGGAATAATGACCCGCGGGAGTGGTTCTTAACTCTACTACATACGCTAATTGGCGTGGATCCATTTGCCACAAGACTCGTTGTTTATGCGCGAACATGATAATATACATAGCTAAGTAATGGTTTTTTTGGTAAATTAGTCGATATAATTCTGCGGTTTTTTCTGCACATAAATCGATTCTTTTTTTAATTTCCAGAAGTTCTGGTTCCTGTTCAACAAATTCAGGATATTCGTATCCTCCCAGGGCGGTAAATATTGCCGGAAAGAATAAATTCCGTCTATGTCGTTTAAGATCTCGGTAAGCACCAAAGTCCATGGTAACTTCAAATAGGATATTCCCTACTTCGGCGGCTAAAGGTATGGCATCAAACTTGCCTCTATTATTCAGGAAAGATTTCATAGTTAAAGAAATTAGTTTTGGATCTTCTTGGCACAATCTGACACAGTCGCGATAATTATGAATGCCAAAATTATGCCTGAATAATAGAGCTGCGGCAATCCGAGCATCCATATGTGAAGAGAGAGAAATCAATTTTACCGCATCACTCTGCCTACTTTTTTCCGGCACAATATTTTTTAATTTATTCTTCAATTCATTTCGAAGTTGAGTCATTTTATGTTGACGTTCGATTTGATATTGATTAACAGACACATGATTCAATAATCCTGGAGATATTTTCTTGCCTTCTTCTAACAAAGCTTCTCCTACGGAGCGAGCTTCTTGCTGGAAAAAACTCATTAATCGAGAAATGTGTCTTTCCGCTTCTCGAGTAGGCCAGACTACGCCTAAAGAAGTAAGCATAGTTGCAGGAAGAAAGTATCGAATCATATCAAACGTTTTTGCATCGATGGTACGTTTGAATGCTGCATCAGAGGCAAAGGTAGATCGATCCATTTTTTTTTGGATAAATTTTTCCACAATTGGTTTTGATTCTTCATAATTAGTTATCAAGAGATTATTCCATTCCCTTATCTCTTCTTCAAATTCTTCCAAATCTGTGGGAACAATCAATTGAGATCGGGAAAATTCCACGTAACGGGTGGATTTTTCTTGATATGCTCCTAATCTTGCTTCTTCAATAAAAGGAACAATGGCTTGGGAAACATTCTCAATGGCAAATCTAACCACATCAGAATCTTTTAAGGAGTCATGACCATATTGCACTGCCCATTTTTGCATGAATTGTTCCGCTTTTTTAAGAAAGAAGGATAAATTTAAATGTTGGTTATTTCTGATTTGATTGGCAAAATCTTTAATTGGAATTACACTTTCCAAAGGTAATTTCCCCTGCTTAAATTCTTGCTGCATTTCTTCAAAGATACCTAAGAAACGCATGCGCATAGATAATTGGCTTCGACTATAACCTCCTTCCAATAAAGCCCATAGGGAACTAGGCATATTATCGGTGGCGGCGTAAATATTCTTGTCTATATTGGTAAAGAAATGGAGCAAAATAACCTTCTCATCTTCGGTAAATGGACGTTTTTCTAAAGTAGGTCCAAATGTTCCTGTCTGGTTAAGAAATTCTTTTTCTTTCACTGCACTCCCCTGATTATTTGGGAGATTGGATGTTTAAATAAATTGTGATGGGAGTGGTTGGATATACCAATATAATCATTGTACTATCTATTTCTCAGACCAATAATCTTTATTATAATTGTTTGGTCATTCAAAAATCATGGCCAATTTGATAATAGTAATGGATGTTCAACAGAAAGAAGAACATGTACGACGTTTGTTAATGCTAGATGGCTTGACCCATGTTACAGAGGAGAGAGATTCAGCATATTGTCCTATCTCTTTAACTTCTGTTCCTCCCGAATTGAAACCAGCTATAGCTTCCAGACAAAAGTGGTTAATGGACTTATTGAAAGGAATGGGTATTAGAGCTTATGATCCATTATCTTCAACAAAATATTCTCCCGATCTGAATTTAAATGCTACACATCGTGATGTTTATTTCTTTGATGCGGCTAGAGTGGCCGCTGGCGAATATTTTACTGGGCATAAAATTTTACCTTCTGATGGTCAGGGAGTGGAAAGTGAGATTGCCAAAAGTTTGGGTAAGAAAAGTGTGATATTGTTAGATAGGGAAATTAGAGTTTCACGAATGATGCCCTCCCGGACTATTTATTTGTCTTATGATAAATGTGAAAATCATAGCGATGAGGTAAGAGCACTATTCCAAATGTTACAAGAATATGATACTGGTTTCGGATTAAAAGATAATTTACCGGTGTTAGTGGGTTTTCCACGTAATGGTGGAAGTCCAGTCGATTTGGAAGAAGCAGTATATCATAATTTTCCCGGATTACAATTTCATTATGATGGAACGTTACCCATTGTTAGATTAAAGGCAGAAAATCCTGAATTGTTCTACGAATTAAGAAAATAAACTGTTGTAATTATTTATAATTTACTGGTTTCTTCTCAAAATAATTTCATAATCAATGGAGCAATCAAATTAAGTACCAATACCAATAAGAAAAATAATCCTACTTGTCTATATCTCTTTTCTCCTATTAATCTGCCTTTCCACTTGTGCAGGAATACTTGAGCCATTCTTCCACCATCAACAATAGGTAGAGGCAAGAGATTAAATAATCCGATTCCTAAACTCAGTAAGAAAAGCCAACGTAAAAATCCAGTAACCCAATCAACAACGATGTAAACTGGATTCAATATTCCTGATTTGAATGTATCTTTTACTTCTACTTCGTTTCTAATTTGAGCAATTCCTAAGAATCCACGTTGAGGATTATCGGGATTTTGAGCTAAGGTAACATCATACGATTGTTCTGTGGTTTGCACTTTAATAATATCTCCTGGTGCTTTCATAGTTAACTTATCGCTAAATTGTTGGAATTCTGTAATGCTTTGGCCATTGATACCAGTGATTAAAGTTCCTGGAGCAATCCCTGCTTGGGAGAAAGGGTAATCTCCGGGCACGTAGGCATCGAAAGTAAACCCTGTTGGTTGGACCATGGTTTGTTGAAGCGGAGTAAAGACTAAAGTAAGAGCTAGTAAGGCAAAGATGGCCAATAAAATATTTGAAAAAGATCCTGCAGCTAGAATGGAATATTGAACAATATCTTTTTCTTGGCGTAATTTTTTTTCATTGGGTTCTACAAAAGCACCGATGATTGGTCCTAGAAGAACTATTCCCGTATTCTTAACAGTTACATTGTGTGCTCTAGCCACAATACCATGAGAAAATTCATGGACAACAGCTATAATAAATATAGATAATAACCAATACCAGAAAGGAAGCACACCTAACCCTGGGACGTTAATTCCGGGAAGAACAATGGAAACACCCGAAACTGCTTCCGGCGTAGTAAAGAGAGTAATTAAGTTTTTGATGAGGACATAGGATATGAAAACCAAACCGACATAACCAGCTCCTACTCCAATGTATGCTAATAATATAATCCATTCTCGATGTTTCTCGGAGAAGGTATCCATCCAGCGTAATCCCCATTTGGTTCTGAGTAGGACTATTATCTTAGATTGGACTTCTACCTGTTTTCGCTTGAAGATGAGGAAAATGATGATGGCTAGATAGAATAAGAACACGAATTTATATTCAAGTATGAACGCGGTTAAAGCTGTAAACATGGATAAAATGCTTTTTTATAGGTATATATAGCTTTTGGTTGGGCCGGCTCTGTAGAAAATCTTAAGTAAACTTCTACCTTCCACCAGGTTACCCTGGTGGGGGGCAGGGTGGAGATTGGGCTCCACCATGAAAAGAGATGAAAGATTAAATAGAAAAATTTATCGGTTGGTTAAAGCTGCCGGCATACCCCGTTGGGTACACCACTTTGGTCCAAAGAAGTTCCAAACTTGGATACTTTGTTTAGGATTAGTTATTCAACAAATTTATCAATTATCTTATCGCAGAGCTATGAAGTTTATTGACGAATATTATTTTGTTAAACTTCATTGGACTACGTTGCAAAAAGCAGCTAAAAGATTGCCAAAATCTCTATGGCAATCTCTTTTAGCGGCAACGATTACTTTTGATAAAATTTCCCTTGCCGCAGCTGATGGAACGGGATTTTCCCGTTCCGGACCTAGCCACTATTATCTTAAAAGAATAGATAGAGAAGGTCCAGTTGGTCGACCGGTGCAAATGATTTGTATAGTTGATGTTGAACATCGAAAGTTCCTTGCGGGAACTTTCTTAGCGAAGCCACAACATGAAGCCCAATGGATACCAACTATTTATCGAAAATGTCCTACCAAACCAGATGTTTTACTTCAGGATAAAGGATTTGATGCAGAATGGCTTCACCAATGGCTGTTGGAGAATGGAACATTCTCCATCGCTCCACCTCGCAAGAATTGTCGTCGAGGAAAACATAGAAAAATGCTTCGAGATTGTTTTGATTGGTGTTTATATTGGCAAAGGAACATTGTTGAATGTCTCTTTTCAGCATTGAAAAGATTGTTTGGAAGTATTGTAAGGAATCAAAATATAAAAAATCAAACTGCAGAATTATTCTGTAGGCTAATAGCCTACAATATAGGCTTACGCTTATTGACATTTTCTACAGAGCCGGTTGGGCCAGTATCTCCGAAGCTTTTTCCGAGAAACATTATGCTCTTTATAAAAACAGGTAAGAAAGTTTGTTTTTTGGCGGCCGTGAGTTCCGTAAGCCCTGTTGTCTTAGAAACTCCCACTAAGCAAATTTCTTTTTCAGAGAAAATCCAGTTCTCCCACTAAAAGGAAAACTCTAGAATTTACAAATTTTTCTGACAACTCTCTAATAAGAAATCATTTTCGGAGATACTGTGGGCGGGGTCAATTATTGAGGGATATAACCTCTTACTCTATTTTTAAATTCTCTTTCCCTTTCTCTGTGCTTTTTTACATGGAGCATTAACTGATACTGGCCTTCATCCACAAAATAAAGAGCTAAAGTTACTCTTTCCGATGTTGCTCTTATAGTAGTATTCACTTCTCCCAGCATAATCATATCTCTTCTGCCTAAAGCACATTGTAGAGCAACATCTACAAGACCCGTTTGTCTGCCTAAATGAGTGAGGTTTTCTTCAGAAATTACAAACTTCCATCCTTCTTGCTCTTTTTCAACTAGTTCTGTAAGAACCTCTTTGGGCAGGTCATATTTAATTAATGTTTTTTGAAGTTGGTATGTCATCTTAGTCCATTTATTATCACGGGTAAAACATGGTTAACAAATAAATAATTTAAAAAAGAAACAAAAAAACAGAACCCTATTTCTTTCTCTTAGGCCTAAGTTTAGTTGAACTGCAACCTCTACACTTAACCTTGCCCTGAGATACTTTTAAGCTAGGTGCTCTGATTTTTGCTTTGCATATTCTGCATACAAAGATATTTCGTAACAATCGCGCTTGTGCTTCTTCGAATTTTACCATTGTTTCATTAACCCCTATTTCATTTGTTTCATTACTCGGGTACCCATAATCACCCAATATAATACTTCTGCTCCTTCTCTAACCGTTGCTTGTAATTCTTCGGGAATTTCCATTTCAAATGTTTCGAATGATTCTGTATCCATTACATTAGCTACTTTTCCCGATACGGAAAGTATTTGGGCAGTTTTTTTCTCAATAATTGGTGCTTCTACTCTATCATGACCAGGCATGACGATATTTCTTTTTTTATCATCCAATATACCTGTCGCAGTCAAGTTAACTTTAGCATGTCCATGCTTACCTGGACGGGAAATTGATACATCACTAATCTTACACGGAGCGTCATCAATGATGATGGTATCCCCTTTCTTCAATGTTCCTACCGTAACCAGTTTTTTTTCGTACATTTACACCACCTATTGAATCACGTCGATATCTTTCTTTGTGATTGTCTTTCTGCCGGCATGTTCTGCCATGCGTTTGGCTTCTACAGCGATTTCTATCCCCTTCTTCTGCAGGACATTAGCCAAAGCTTCTTTAGCTTCATCAGATACGCGCTGAGCACCTGCTTTACGCATGATCTTATCCATACTATTGAGGGAGAGAAACCTCTCGTATGCCATAAAGTCAAATATAGGGGTTTATTTTTAAATGTTTCTGAGGGGGCGTGTTATTGAAAAGTTCGGCGTTGCGTAGTTAGTAGGGAAGTTTCGTTAAGTCTAGTTATATCATTACTGAAGACTATTTTGCTCAAAAACGCAACATTTATATATTATTCACAATTATTGAATGAATATTCATTTATATTAAAAAATGATACCCACAAACACCGCTCTAATAGTAATGTTTCTGCTAAGAAACACAGCCAAATTTGGCTATAACATTAATCGGATTGCCCAGTTAAATAACATTAGTGTTGGCAGTGCATTTAAAATTTTAAAAGAATTAGAGAATGACGGATTAATTATAAAGAATAAAATCAGCAATGCCTCTCATTATACTCTCAATTTTGATAATCCTGAAACTACAAAGTTATGTGAACTCCTACTGTTAGCAGAAAGAAGAAATCTTAAAGGATATGCAAAATTATATGCTGATGAAGTTATAGCCTTTAAAGATGCTGAGATGATAGTTATTTTTGGTTCTGTTCTAAGAGGAAAAGAGTTTAATGATATAGATATTCTCTTTGTTACCAATCAAGTAAAAAAAGTTAATAATTTTTGTCTTGAAATATCTACAGTGAAAACAAAGCCTGTTGTTCCATTGATTATGAGGCAAGAAGATTTAATAAAAGCACTAAAACAAAAGAAAGAAGCCATCATATATTTGATAAAAGAAGGTATTGTGCTTAAAGGAGAAGCCGTATTTTTGGAGGTCTTAAAGAATGTTAATTCATAAACAAAAATTGGATTGGTGCTTGGCAAAAGAAACTAGAATGAGGGAGATTAAACCTAATGATAAACTGTCGCAAGAGCATCTCAATAAAGCAAAGCATAATCTTCGTGCAGCTGACTATAACATTAAAGGTGGTTTTAGTGATTGGGGTGTTTCACAACTTTATTATTCTATGTATCATGCTTTGCTCGCAATACTCTTCAAGCGGGGATATGAATCCAAAAATCATGAGTGCACGATAAATGCTGTAGAATATTTGATAGAAGAAGGAAAAATTAATCTTGATATGAAAGATATAGCTTTTATCAGAACAACTGAACAAATGACTTCAAAAGATGCAAAATCACTCCGAGAAGAATTTCAATACGGGACAGAAACCACAGTCAATGAAAAAATATTGAAAGAGTTATTAGGGAATACCAAGAGAATTGTAGAGAAAATTGAAAGTGCATTGAATGAGTTATCAATCCATCCATAATCCCCAGAATTTCTTCTTAAGCGGATACTTCTTACTTCGAATAATCCCGTTTATCTGTCTTTCAATCTGTTCATGGTTGGGGTAAGAATGTTCATCAGTTCTAAAAGCTCTAGTGTGAAATGAACTTCGCCCATTTTTATGGTTGAATTTGTGGTGTTTGTGGAGAAGTTCATGGTACATGACATAATCCACTACTTCTTCTTTGGCATCTTGGAAGATAGTGGACATGGTAACTGTATCATTATGAAAATTATAACTAGCTAATTTGTGAAAAGAAGAAGTGCCCCACGTTAAATTGGGCTTTTCCAATTCATTGCTGAAAAATTGTTGGTTTAAGCGTTGGAAGGATTGTTCTAATATGGGATCGATATTGTCTTTGGGAGTAAGGATGGGGATGTTTTTGATGAAATTGTTGTAGAGGTCTATATTAGGGCTGTTCTTTTTCTCTCTTAGAATCTTGACTAAAAGTGATTGAATCAAACCTATTTTTATTTCATTATCAATATCTTTCCATTGCAGGTTTAGATGTAGATTGAGTTGATTTCTTCGCAGGGAGATATTAGCATTAAAAAGAGAAAGTCGTCTATTATATTCCAATTCTGCTTCAAAAGGGAATTCTTTCTCTGGAAATAAACGTTGATAAGATTCTTGGATGAGATTCATATAATTAAAAGGGGTTGGAGGTTATATTAAACTTATGTAGAAAAAAGAAGAAAGAAAAAAATAAAATTTTTATCGTAAAAGATTTCGCAAATTAACTTCGTAAAGTTTTCCTTTGACATCTAACGTAGCAATATGGTCTGTTCCACGTTCAGAGTGGTAGATAGTCATTAATGCTCGTTCTTCTTGTGTGAAAGTACCGCCAATATCAGCTACTCTTTCAACAGGAGTATCTCTACCGCTGTTAATTAAGTGAATTAAAGTTGGTTCGACAATGGTGGCATGGGAAACAACAATACCCAATTTTTTTCTATCATGAGTTACTCTACGAACTGCTTCTCTAATTGCATGTCCGGTTCTATCACTTACTGATTGATAAGATTCAATTGGACTTCCATCATGCGTCCTAGCAGCGGGATCAGCTAACCAATAATCAATGTTTCCTGCACCCGCAGTTGCTTTGTAAACAGCCATATTTACAAGTGGGTCTCCGAAGTTAAGTCGTAGATCTTCTTCGGTACTTATATTTCCATAATAAAAATTAGCTAAATCACTAGAAGAAGTTGGAACTGGTGAAGTTTTAACATTTTCTTCACCAAAGACTATTCCCCTAAATAGGTCTAATGCACCAATAGCAGTAGCTTGTGCAGTATATTTTGTTCTAACTCTTCCAGACCATCGTAAGAAAGTGTCTGCAGGAGTAATTCCTAACTCAGCAACAACTGGTCTTAAATTAGCTTGAGCGCTCGCATACATACTTTGAATAGATGCGTCGTTGATTGAATCTTGGCTGCTGCCATCTGCATTCTTTGGAGCCATTCCATGTCTTCCTATAATCAATAAACTTCGTGTCGTAGTCATTTTTGTATTTATTCCCCCTTTTCGGGTCTCTTTTTAGTGGTTAAAGTAGAACTTATTTATAAATCTTCCCATTTTTTGTTACTTTAAAGTAGTCATAATCAGGAGGAATTTAGCTTAATTACCTCCATTACGCTTCTTGGGTATACTTCTCTAATCTTTTTATAATTTCAGGAATCTCTTTCAAAGCTTCTTTAACGGTTTCTGGGGCCACATCATTGCCATAATAATTTATGCCATTTCTAATTTTTCTATATTTATCAAACTTCAAAGATATTGTTTTTTCTGCTAGAACGTACTCTATAAAGTACGTTATGGCTTCATGGGAACTAAACTTATATCCTTTCAAAAAACCAATTGTTTCACTGTATTGTCTTAAACCTTCGTACAATTCTCTCAAGATAGATTTGTAGCTTTGTTCATTCAGATTTATTTTACTGGCTGTAGTGATGGCTTCTTCCGAAGCTTTAATCAAACTTCTTGCTTTGAAAAGATCCGGTCGGATTTTCTTGGCATATCCTTCGTCTATACTATTTTGGAAATTCATAGTATCTCCAGCTGACCAGAAAGGGTTATTCCATTAGCAATATTATTAATCAACTCTGGATTTTTTTCTTTAGCTTCTTCCCAGCTTTTCTTGGTAAATTGGTGGATGCTTATCCTTTTAAACCATTTTTTCTCCAGTTCTAAAATATCAAACTCTTTTTTAATGTCGGATACAATACAGATATCAATATCACTATTTTCATCATTTTCAGCTTTAGAATAACTGCCAAATAATACTATAGGCGGATAGTCATATGTTTTCTCCATCTTTTCAATCAATCCCGATTCCCTTATCAACTCCAAATTGTAATATAATTTTAAGTTTATGTACTTTTTAGAACTTACATTAACGGTAAAGGTAAGATAGGGGACAGTTTGTTTCTTAACTAGCAATCCTAATTTCACATAATAAATCAAATATTTACGAACGGTAGTATGGTTTATTTTTGCAGCTTTTGCTAACCCACGAATAGTTTGTCCTTTATGGGGATATTCAAAAAATGGCCGCAATATGTCAATTTTTATTTCCATGCGGAAGTATTTATTTCCATATGTTTATAAATCTTTCCATTAGTAATGGTGGTTTACTATTTAATTTTTCTCACCCCTCCTTTCTTCACATCTACTTCAATCTCATCTCCATCTTTGAACACTTTAGTGGCCAAGTTAGTTCCTACAATACAGGGTATGCCTAATTCTCTGGAAACAATGGCAGCGTGAGAAGTCATCCCTCCTTCATCTGTAACGATAGCAGCCGCTTTTCTCATGGCCAGTATATATTCGGGGGAAGTCATGGGTGCAATTAATATTTCTCCCTTCTGCATTTTCTGCCATTCATTAGGATGAAGAAGTATTCTTACCTTGCCTCGGACTATTCCTTTGCCCATACTCGCAACAGTGCCTTTAAGCACAGTAATATTTTTATCCACTTTCTTCTCCAAAAATGGTTGAATGATATCTTCAGCTTCCCTACCTGTAATCACTTTAAGATCATCAGTATAATATCCTGCAGACATTTTTCTTCGCTGTTCAACTACTTTTTCAGAGAGAGGTTTTCCTTGCAATAATTCTTCAATTTCTCTATTCCAATACTTTTCTAAATCGCTTATGACTATGTTTTTTCTTCGGCTTATTTCTACTAGAAATTCATGGATATAATGATTTGCAAGGAAGATTTTTCCCTTTCGGGCATCTTGCCAATAGACACAATAACTCAATCTCTCTGCTATCTTTTGGATGTCTTTACTCAGCTTAAATTCTTTGATTATAACTTCTTTTTCTTCTTTGGTTTTTTGCGAATGAGCGATGATGGTTTTTATTTTTGCTTGTGCTTCTTTCACCAAAACTTCTTTCAATCTCCCTTCGAAATATTTTTCATCCAATACTTTGGTTTCAAAATAGCTATTATTTATCCAAAAATATTTTTGGGCGTGTTTTTGAAGTAATTCATAAAATTCTTTTGATTTTTCTTTTCCTTTTAGCTTTAATAAATCCGACTCTTCTTCTATGTAGAATGATAATTGGGTGGGGGCAGATAGTTTCTCCAAAGCACGGATAAAATCAGCTTGATCTTTAACAATGGCACTTAGTTTATCTTTGAGTAATTTTTCTGCGCCCCAATTAGCTATTTCTGGCACTAAACCATGATCCCAGAAATTTAAGTATGCTTCTTGCCAATCTTGATATAGTTTTAAGAGTTGCAGATCAGTTAATTTATGTAAATTTTTTACTCTCTCATTTTGTGTCAGCAATTGTTTTACTGCTTTAGCATAATTTTTCTTTGTTTTTTCAAACTTTTGATCATCCATAACCCAGACATTAAAGTTTTTCTCTCCTGATTTTCTTAAATTGGGATAATCACAGATGAAAGTCATCTTGTCTTCAATAAAATAAAATTCAATCTCCGGCCAGCGATATTGGTAAATATTGGGAAAACCATGGGCTATAGAATCCATGAAGAAAGATACGTAGATTGGTTTTCCAGGTATGGGTCCCCAGCGGAAAAGGTCGTGGTTTGGATTGATCATGGTTTTAGGAGATTGTAATCTCAATTTTCTTTTTGCCAATGGGTTCTATTATTACATCCTGGCCTTTTTGTAGATTTAAAAATTCCGCAATTTGTTTTGGAACTTTAACGTCTAATGAAGATCCGGAAGTTCCTATTTTCGTCTTTTTAGCTAGTCCCCATACTCCCAATTCTTTTGCTTTCTTTTCAATTTGTTCACTTACCTTTCCTTCAAAAATAGTTTCATGACAATGCTCACAAACCAAAGCATCAAATTTACCCATATTTATTCCAAATTGGAAATAATCTACTTTTTTCTTTACTAGTCCTGATTTTTCACATAAAGGGCAGTTCATAGTCTCACCTGTTAATAAATACTGTTTTAATCAAATATTTTGTTCCTATTTTTTTATATGCAACTGAATAATAATTATGGGTGACAAGCAATCCATCCGTCTGCTGAAATTTAGATCCTCGTTCTAATGCTTTGATGACTTGTTGGATGGAGATTCCTTCGATACTCATCTTATCTTGAGCGTGTTTAGTTACTAATAAATCTCCTATTTGAATCATCTATTCGCACCAATACGAACTAGTACGTACTAGGACTATTTAAGCTTTTCTAAGAATTTTGATAATTCCTTTTATTGCATCCACTTCCACCAAATCCCCGTCTCTAAATATCTTAGTGCCAATTCTCGTTCCCACAATACAGGGTTTTTTCATTTCCCTGGCAACGATAGCGGCATGAGAAGTTATTCCACCTAAATCAGTGACAAACGCTGCGGCTTTACGCATAGCGACGATTAAATCAGGGGTGGTTTCAGGAGCAATGATTATATCTCCTTCGTTCACTTTTTCTACTTGATGAGGATTGGATACTATTTTAGCTGGGCCAATAACTTTTCCCTTAAAAGCGATAACTCCTTTAACTTGATCAGCTTGTTCAATCTTTTCGTGGTGTTGCTTCAATTCCTCTTCCAATTCTCTTCTCACTAAAATTATTTCTGTACCTTGCACTTCTTTTATAGCCCAACCATCTTTTCTAACTTGTATATCACTCATTTTTCCACTTTCAAAAAATTGTATTATTTCTCCAGAAGACATTTTCATGAAACTATCTTCACTACCAAAATACTGTAATGATATTCTATCTAATAATGGTCGGTACAAATAATTCACTTAATCAAACACTTCAGCGGTTAATAATCTATAATATGATAGTTCGGAACCTAATTTCACCGCTAATTTTATTTTTAAAGGGACTTTTATTTTTGGAGTTATATGTTTAGAATGTTCTTGGGCGGTTAACATTCTTTCTAAGAAATTATCTGGAGTTGTCCCTTTTCCTCCCATAGCATGTGTTCCCACCCAGGCATATTCTTTGAGAAAATAATTTGTTTTTTTGTATAATGAGGGGTATTTTTGTCCCAGATATACATAAAATCCATTGTTCCCTTTTTCTTTTAGAATGGTCAGAAGATTCTTTTTCTTGAATTCATCCCACAGCTGATGAAACATTTTTTCTTGTTTTACCAGCAAAGTATCTCGCGGAGGATTAATCATGGCAAATACATCGGTGAAATCAATCTCCTGGGAATTTTGACGCAGGTATTTCTCCACTCCTGATGCCAATTGGAAAACTAAAACCCATTGGCTGACCATTTCTCTGGTACGATGAAGGAATTTAATCACTAATTTCTTCTGTTCATTTTCGGTTAGAGAATTTAAGTCTAATTTTTCTATTTTTCTCCCTAACTTTTCATGATCTTGGATATTCTTTTTAATTATTTTGAAAGCTTGATCAAATAAAGACTTTTTAGAGTCACGTAATTCTTGAATTACTTTTGATTCCACATAATTCCAATCTTCGGTCCAATAGTAATAGTTGGGGTATAAACACTTTAATTGGCCAGTCATTCCTAATAGACCTAACTTCTTAAAAAGTGGTGATTGATAGTAATGCACCCAAAAAGAAGCGCACAGAAGTGGTTCATCCCATTTACCCCAGAATTGAAAGGTCATAGTCTTAATTCTTTTCTCAACTTTAAAAATCTTATTCAAAAAGCCACTCCCGCACTGGACAGATGCGGGCAAGGTTTATATAGCTCTAAATACCCTACTAAAACTTATATGGAAAATGTCCCGAGCCACTCCCTAGCCGCATTTCAGGGAAAAGAAATCAGGAAAACTTGGTATAATAATGAATGGTTTTTCTCGGTTGTTGATGTAATCCAAGCCTTAACCAATAGTGTTGATGCAAAAGATTACTGGTACAGATTAAAGCAAAGGGAGCAAGAATCCTCTGAAATTGAACTATCGACAATCTGTCGACAGTTGAAACTTAAAGCAGAAGATGGTAAACTGAGGGAAACTGATTGCGCGAATACTGAGGCTTTATTTCGTATAATTCAATCTATCCCTTCCAAGAAAGCTGAATCATTTAAACTCTGGCTGGCTAAGGTCGGCTATGAAAGGGTGCAAGAGATTCAAGATCCCGAATTAGCTCAAAAAAGGATGAAAGAATTGTATCGTCAAAAAGATTACTCCGAAGATTGGATTGAAAAAAGAGTTCGAGGAATAGCCATTCGGGATGAACTAACCGATGAATGGAAGAAACGTAATGTGGGCACAGAGAAAGAATATGCTATTTTAACTGCAGAAATAAGTAAAGCCGCCTTTGGCATGACTCCTAGTGAATATAAAGATTTCAAAGGATTAAAGAAAGAAAACTTGCGAGACCACATGAACGATCTTGAATTAATCTTTGGTATGCTTGGTGAACGAGTTACCACCGAAATTACCAGAAATAAGAATGCCCAAAAATTTGAAGAATGTTCTGAAGCTGCCAAAGAGGGGGGAGAAGTAGCTGGAAACGCTCGAAAAGATACCGAAAAGAAAATAGGTAAACCAATAGTTACTACTGAAAATTACTTGGAACATTCTGAAAAGAAGAAAAAGATTAGTTTTATCAAATAACTACTCCACTTCCACTCCCAACCTCTTCAATTCCTCCATAAACTGTTTCTTATTCTTGAACAAAATGGTATTCAACCCCAATTTAGCTGGTTCAATCAGATTACTTTCCTTATCATCTAAGAAAATAGCTTCTTCTGGTTTAACTTTGAAATGTTCTAAAATGACTTTAAACCCTTCAATAGCGGGCTTACGAGATTTAACTTGATAAGACACGATGCCCCAATCAAAGTAAGGTTTTAAATCAAACCTAGGAGAAATAATCTCCCAATATTTCTTATTATAATTGGTAAAGTAAGATGTTTTGTACTTATGGCGCAAGCTTTTGGCTAGATCCATTACCTCTTGATACATAACTTTCCGATCGATCATTTCATTGATAATTTGATCAATATCTAACTGGAGATTATATTTTTTTAAGATTGGTTTCCATATTTCTTCTCCGCTAATTTGATCCATTTCTGCTTTTTTAAGTAGATCCAAGTACATCAATTCAAATTCTTTGAAAGGTAGTTTATGCTTTTTGGCAAAGTCAATGAGGAATGGTGGCTCTTCTTCATTAAAACAAACACCGGAGAAATCGAAGATGATTAGCTTGATGTTATTACTATTTTCTCCCTCCAACTTCCTAACCGATCCATGATTAGCATCCACCTCAATCAGATCTCCGTCTTTTAAAACTTCGGTGGCAATCTTAGTTCCAACAACGCAGGGAATCTTCAACTCCCTAGAAACGATGGCGGCATGACAAGTTATTCCTCCAGTATTAGTTACAATAGCTGCCGCTTTTTTCATAGCAGTGATTATGTCGGGATTAGTAGCGGGGGAGATTAATATATCTCCTTGGTTCATCTTATCAATATCTCGGGGGGAGAGAATGATCTTAGCCATTCCTTTTACTAATCCTGGATAAGCGCAAGTGCCTTTCAATTCTCCTATATTAAATTGTATTTCTTCTACTATAACATTTTCGGTCATGTAATCTTTAGCAGCAGCTCCTGAGATAAGATAGGTGGAATCATTTTCACTGATAGTAATACAATATTGTAACCGTTCTTTCATATTTTCACGATCAACTTTTCCTTCTAAAAGAGCAGCTTTTATCTCTCCCGGAAGCAAGAACCTTACTTCGCGCATGTTCAAACTTAATCTTCTCCCTATTTCCTGTAGCAAAGGGCGCATTTCATGGTACGATTGAAAAAAGATATCTTTTCTATTGGATTTGAAAAAAAGAATTTCACTCGCAGTCTTAAATAAGTGTGATTCTGCTGGAGGAAGATGTAATTCTGTAATGGTGTTTATACGCTCTTCTTCTATTTTTTGCTGTTCATTTTTTATTCTTTCTATTTCTTCTTCTGGTTTTAAATTACTTTTAATGATAGTAGACAAATCCAAAATAAAATGCGTTAAATCCCATTCTTCCCCTTCATAGTTACAAGGCAGCCAGCGATATTTTTTATTATGTTCTTGTAATCTTTCATAAATATGGAGGAACTGCGGTAACTGTTTTAAAATAGTGGCCTGGTCTTGTTTAAATAATTCTACCAATGATTCTTTTTTCTTAATTTCTAACGCTATTTTTAAATTATCAATACCTTCTAATTTAGAAACAGATATTTTGGAAGGATTGGTAAGAATGGTAAAGTAAGAAGACATTTCATTTTCTTTACCCATTTTTTGAAGATGTTTCTGAAGAGTTTCTTGTAAAAGGTTGGTAAATAATTCTCCCATATCCAAAGCAGGGGCGATCCAAGCATAACCTCGCATAGATTTTATACGTTTTACATATTCTTCATAATAATTCCATAATTCTTGATTAGATTTTGTAGTTAAATTAGTAGTAGATATCTCATCAGTTAATTCCAACAGTTTCTTTCCCCATTTATACGTTTCCTCAATGGATTTTTCTACAAAAAATGGATCGTTCTGGACTTTTTGGATCAATTCTTGGCCCACTCTTTTGAGATCCCCTTCTATTTCGTAATAAGTCCATACTGGTCCTTCAAATACTGATAAGTATCCTTTACAAGCAACTCCCAGAGCTTTAAACATAGGGCTATTCTCTCCGCATCCCGATTCGGTAAATATTACAGGGAAAGGACTGGCGTCATTTCTTCGATCTGCTAATTTCCAACGTTTGTTTGATATTATTGGTATCATATGTATCATCCTGGTTAAAGAAGAGTCACCTTCCCTGTTTCCATATCCATTTCTATTTCTCGATTATCAAATAATTTCTTGGTTGCTACAGATGTGCCTATAATACAAGGTACATTCAATTCCCTGCTGGCAATAGCGGCATGACAGGTTATTCCACCTTCATCCGTAATAATGCCTTTAGCTTTTTTCATCAAAGGAACGTATTCTGGACGAGTCATTGGTGCTACTAAAATATCTCCCTCTTGGAATTTGGTGAAGTGTGTCTCTCCCAAAATAATCTTTACTTTACCTCGAACTTTACTCTTACCTCTGCACGCAACTCGACCTTGCAGTGATTCAAACTTAGAGGTTAACTTTTTATGAATTTGATTAATATATTTCTGTGCTTTCTCACCAAAGATAATTACATTTTTATGACTTTTATTATTATTATTATTATTGCTCTCTCCCCCACTTTTTTCGGATAGCCTAGCGATAATCGCAGCATTTCTTTTTTCTAATTGGACTTTCAATAGATTCATATCTTCTTTATTTTTAATGTTAGTTAATTCAAAAGGCAGTGCTCTTTCCACAATGGAAAGTTTAACTCCAAATTCCGCAGCATAGCGTTTACATATTTCTTCCATAAACTGGTTGAAGAGCAGTACTAATTCTTTTCGTTCATCACGAATGGTCGCTATCATTCTATACAAATTAATGATATTTACCGCTTCTGAAGAAAAAGCATATTTTTGGGTGATATCTTCTACTTTGTTCTTAGTGTTTTGTTCCAAATTTTGGTAATGTCTAATCATCTCTACAACCCTTTCTTCTCCCTGTGAAACAATTTCTTTTAATGGGGAGAGGAAGTCTTTAGCCGTAAGAACTAAAACCATCCCCCAACTATTCTGAATGAAAAAATACTTTTGGGCAAATGGAGCAAGAAGTTTAATCCTTTCAGCTTCTGAAATGTTGGGATTATGCAATACTTTTAAAGCAATTTGAGATAGTTCCAAATTAGACTCTTCGATAAAATTAAGTTTCTGAGGACGAATAAGATCATTTATTTCTAATTGACCCGGTGAATATTCTTTTAATTCCTCTTTTAAAATCAGATCTCCTTCCGGATCAAATACATCCCCTTGAAAAAATTCTTTCCAGAAGATATAATTGAGTTCATCTAATTCTTGGTTTATTGCGGCTATTTTTGATAAAGGAGCGGTTTGAAAATTTATTTCTGCTGATTTATTAAAATCTTTTTTTATTTTTTTATAAAACTGTTGAAATTGGAGGTAGATATTTTGTGCGACTGCTGGATCATTTTTAGACTTTTTAACCAATTCACGCGCATCACTATTAAATCCATGAAGATCATAATATCCTTCAAATTCTTTACTAAAACAATAAATGGTAGGA
>Ga0209541_10002879_pt1 | contig 32169 bp, 27 predicted proteins | sample RifCSPlowO2_01_FD_184027 | JGI IMG/M metagenome (GOLD analysis project Ga0209541, IMG submission 184027) | Groundwater microbial communities from Rifle, Colorado - Rifle CSP2_plank lowO2_0.1 (SPAdes) (version 2) | ecosystem: Environmental > Aquatic > Deep subsurface > Groundwater | place... | reverse complement strand
ATTTTAGGTTTTTATTCTTTATCTAAAGCTAATTTAGATCTTGCTTCTATTGCAGGAATTATTGCCGCAATAGGAACAGGTATTAATGATCAGCAAGTTATAGTTGATGAAACAAGACGAAAAAAACAGGAACCAATGAAACAAAGAATAAAAGAAGCACTATTCATTGTTTTTACATCTTTTGCAACCATAGTAGCATCCTTATTTCCTCTTTTTTATGCAGGTGCAGGATTATTAAAGGGTTTTGCAGTAACCTCTATTCTTGGAATCACCATAGGAGTTTTAATTACTAGACCTGCTTTTGCAGATATTGCAAGACAATTAGTGTCTGAAAATTAAGGAGGTTATATGAAATTTAAATTGTTTTTAGAAATCAATAATAAAAATAAACTCGCGGGAGTTTTATTATAATGAAATTCAAACATCACATATTAATAGGTATAATAGGTTCAATATTAATTAGTTATCTCTTTGATCTAACTTATATTGAAGGGTTGATAATATTTTCTTCTTCTATTTTAATTGATATAGATCATTACTTTTGGTATATGAATGAAACAAAAACAATAAATCCATTTAAGGCAATAAAATGGTATATAAATCACCAAAAATATTCTATATGGAAAAAACTATCAAAAGAAGAAAAGTCAAAATATAAACGGGGCTTTTATGCTTTTCATGGAATAGAATTTTGGTTAATACTCATCCTATTTTCTTTTTGGAATATTACCCTCTTATTCATCCTCATTGGAATAATGTTACACATTGTTCCGGATGTTTCTTATTTAATTTGGAAAGAAGAGTCCCCACTTCAAAAAATTTCTCAGATATATGTTCTAAAAAGAAATAAAAACAAAAGATCTTTAGTTAATCTATGGAAGGAATAATTGAAGAGGAAAAAAATGACTTAAAAAATATCTTAAAGAGAAGTATTTAAAAGGTGAAGAAAATTAGAAAATTTAGGCAGTATTTTTATGATGGAATTTGAAGAATTAAAAAAACGAATATCAAATATAAGTGTTTTAATAATCGGAGATTTAATTCTCGATAGATATTATTTCACAGAAGTGGATAGAATTTGTCCTGAGGCTCCAGTTCAGATTGCAAATTTTAGAAGTGAAGAAACAAGACTTGGAGGAGCTGCAAATGTAGCTTTAAATTTTTCAACACTTGGAGCAAAAACAACCCTTATCGGACTAGTAGGTAATGATGAAAATGCAAAAATTTTAGAAAAAATGTTAAAAGAAAAGAATATTTCGCTTAAAAAAGTTTCATTAAAAGATTTTCATACTATCTCAAAAACAAGAATAATCTCCAAAAAACAACAAATGCTTAGAATTGATTTTGAAAAAGATAATTATATACAAGACGAAAAAACTTCAAAAAAATTATTAGAGATTTTAAAAAAAGAAATGAACAAAATAGATTTAGTGATAATTTCCGACTATAAAAAAGGAACTTTAAATAAAGAAATAATTGATTATTTAAAGAATTGTAAAAAATATGTTGCGATTGATACTAAATCTCTCTCTTTTAGTGATTTTAATGGATTTTCATTAGTTAAACCAAATTTTAGCGAAGCAAAAGAATTAATGAAAATTTTAGGGGATGTTACTGATTACAAAAATACAAATGAGGATTTGGAGAAGATTGGGAAAACTCTTCAAAGAAAATTTAAATCACACTTTTTAATAACAAGAGGGGAAATGGGGGCAAGCTATATTGGTGAAGAAATTTATCATAGTAATATTCCTCCTTCAAGTATTTATGATGTAACTGGTGCAGGAGATACTTGCTTAGCAGTTTTTTCTTTATTAGATTTTTTAAAATATCATCCAGAAAAAAGTTTAAAATTAATGAATACAGCAGCAAAAATAACCGTCTCAAATCTTGGAACCTATTCTCCAACATTGGACGAGATTGAACAGGATGTTAGACAGATAAATCCAAAAATTTTAACAAAGGATAATTTAATTTCTAAAATAAGGTCTCTAAAAGAAAAGAATAAAAGAATAGTTTTTACAAATGGTTGTTTCGATATATTACATAAAGGTCATGTATCCTATTTAAAAAAAGCAAAAGCTCTTGGAGATCTCTTAATAATTGGATTAAACTCTGATGATTCAGTTCGAAGAGTAAAAGGAAAGGATAGACCAGTAATCGGAGAAGAGTCCCGTGCATTTCTTCTCTCTCATTTTGAATTCGTAGATTATGTAGTTATATTTGAAAGAGATCTGCCCGACAAACTCTTGGAGATTATAAAACCTCACATCTATGTTAAGGGAGGAGACTATACAGAAGAGGATATTCCCGAAGCTCCTATTGCAAGAAGAGTGGGATCAGAGATTAAAATTTTACCATTAGAAGAAGGTTTTTCAACAACAAAGATTATAGAAAAGATTAAAAATAATCATAAAGACTTCCTAAGTTAATTCTATTGTGGAGAGATTAAAGATTTCTATTTTAACTATACTATATATAAGATAGAGTATAGAAATACTTATAAATTTCTTAAAAAGCCATAGATAAATGGTGAACAATAAAGTTCTTATAACTGGTGGAGCAGGTTATTTAGGAAGTGTTTTAATAGAACATTTGTTAAGAACCAATAATAAGGTTACTTGTTTAGATAATCTAAGATATCATCAAAAATCTCCTTTTAATTTTGTATCAAATCCAAACTTTTGTTTTATTTACGGTGATTCAAGAGATAAAAGTTTATTAGAAAAAGAGGTCACAAAACACGATGTAATAATTCCTCTAGCTGCAGTAGTTGGTATGAAAGCCTGCAATCAATATCCTTCAGATGCCATTTCTACAAATTTCTCAGCTATATGTCTTATAAATGAACTTAGGTCTCCAGAACAAAAACTTATTTATCCAAATACAAATAGTGGATATGGTTCAAAAACCGGAGAGCACTTTTGCACTGAAGAAACACCTCTTGAACCAATTTCATTATATGGAAAAACAAAATGTGACGCAGAAGACTATTTAATTAAAAATGAAAAAGAAGCAATTACTCTTAGACTTGCAACTGTTTTTGGGACTTCTCTAAGGATGAGGACTGATTTATTAGTGAATAATTTTGTCTTAAAAGCATTAGAAGAAAAAGTATTGGTTTTATTTGAACCTCATTTTAAAAGGAATTATATCCATATAAGAGATGTTGCAAGATGTTTTGAGCATTGTATAAATAATTATGATTCAATGAAAAACAAATCATATAATTTGGGTTTAGAAGAAGCAAATCTTTCAAAATTAGAACTTGCAGAAAAAATAAGAGAATATATTCCAGAAACAAGAATAATAATTAATGAATTTGGAAATGATCCGGACAAGAGAGATTATATTGTATCAAATCAAAGAATTTTGAGTACAGGATTTATTCCCAAATACTCATTAAACGATGGAATTCTTGAATTAATTAAGGGATATGATATTCTTTTAAGAGATAATCCCCAAAGAAATAGTTAAAATGAGAGTATTAATTCTTGCAGGGGGTTTTGGAACAAGGTTAAATGGATTATTAGGGGACATCCCAAAACCTATGGCATCAATAGCAGGAAAACCTTTTCTTGAGCACCAGATTAATTTTCTTAAACACCAGGGACTTGAAGAAATCCTTTTGGGAGTTCATTATGGAGCATCAAAGATAAAATCCTATTTTCAAGGAGGAATGAGGCTTGGAGTAAGAATATCCTATTCTGAAGAAGAAGTCCCATTAGGAACAGCCGGAGCAATTAAATTTGCCCAAAAACATTTAGAAGAAAATCCTTTTTTTGTTTTAAATGGAGATTCCTATTCAGATGTAAACTTGTCTTCTTTTTTAGATTTTCATAATTCAAACACTTCAGGAATTGGAAGTATTCTTCTAAAAAGATCTTCAAAAGGGATACATTATGGGAGTGTTTTGATGAAGAATGATCAAATTTCAAATTTCATTGAAAAAAGTGAATCTCAATGCAGTTTAATAAATAGGGGAATATATATTTTTAATCCCGAAATCTTTGATCTAATTCCAAATAAAAGAAAAGTCTCTTTAGAAGAAGATATTTTCCCTAAACTTGCGAAAACAGAAAAATTATTTGGACAAATTCAAGAAGGATACTTTATGGATTTAGGTCGCCCAGAAACTTACATGCAATTTAAAGAAGACTTTTTTAGAAGAATTATGTCATCTAAAGATATTAGTGTTAGACAAGCTCTCGGAAAAATAAGAGAAAATTCCACAGACCTTCTTTTAGTAACTAATGAAGATAGAAAACTTCTTGGAGTTGTAAACTATGCAATAATTTCTAGATTTATTGAGTCTGGAGGAGATCCAAACAATAAAGTATCCAAGGCAATGGTTGATGATCCTTATATAGTTGGATCAACTTCTCAAAGTGAAGAAGAAATTTTAAATTTACTTGAGTCAGGAACAAGGCACATCCCAATTTTAGATAATTTGGGAAGAGTTCAAGACATAAGATTTCGCGATGAAGAATCTAAAAAAGGAGAATTTCCAACTATAAGTGGAAAAGCTCCTTTAAGAATAAGTTTTTCAGGAGGAGGAACAGATCTTTCATATTTTTTTGAAAAACATGGTGGAGCAGTTATAAATACTACTATAAATAAATATTGTTATGCAACGGCAAAAAGAAGAGCAGATCAAAAGTTAGTTATAGATTCTGATGTAATAGAAGACTCCCTAATATTAGATACAAGAGATTTAATTTATAATGGAATATTAGATATACCAAAAGCTATTTGGAAAATAATTAAACCAGGATTTGGTGCAGACCTATATTTACATAACGATCTTCCTCCTGGAAGGGGTCTTGGATCTTCTGCAAGTTTGTCAACTCTCCTTATAAAAATAACTGGTGAACTTAGTGGAAAAAGATATGATGAAGAGGCAATAGCAGAAATAGCCTATAAGGTAGAAACTAAGGAACTTGGGATACTTGGTGGAAAACAAGACCAATATGCTGTCGCTTATGGAGGATTTAATTGGATAGAGTTTGATTCTGGAGATAAAAAAATAATGCATACTTTGGAATTAGGTATAGATAGAAGAAATGAGTTAAGAGATCATTTAATTCTTTGTTACACTGGGAGTACTCATGATTCTGGAAACCAGCATAAAAAACAAAAAGAATCTTTTGAGAGAAATGAAGAGAAAAACACTCAAAAACTTTTAGCAATAAAAAGAAATGCTATAGAATTTAAAAAAAGTTTATTATCTTCTCGACCTGATTTTGAAGCCATGGGAAGATTACTTCATGGTTCTTGGGAAAATAAGAGGGAGTTATCTAAATACATGTCTAATTCTCAAATAGACCTTCTTTATGATATTGGAATTCAAAATGGGATTTATGGAGGAAAATTGCTTGGTTCAGGTGGTGGAGGCTATCTGTTAATGTTATATCCTCCAAAAAGAAGAAACTCTTTAGTAAGAGCTCTAAAAGAAAACGGAGGAGAGATATTAGATTTTGATTTTGAGAAACATGGTGTACAGGTTTGGAACACTCATCAATAATTATTTTTTAAAATATTCATGAAGAATATTTGAAGCATAAGTAACATCTTCTTTTAAAAGAAATTGATGAATTCCGAAATGAAGACCATTTTCTCCAACATATTCTGCTTCAGGAAATTCTCCTAATTTATGTCCCAAAAATTCAAACGCCTTATGCTGCGTAGGCATACTTCCAAAATTTCTTTTACATTCAATACCTTTAGACTCAAGAAAATTATAAAGTCTATGGTAGTTAAGCTTTGGATCTTTTAGAGTTATACTGAATGCATGAGGTGCAAGAACCTCATGTGGTTCTTCCTCTGTAAAATAAATCAAATCACTAAGGTCTGCAGTTTGATTTTTAAGATTATAAAAATTCTTTTTTCTTTGATTAAATATCTTCCAGAATTTCTCAATCTCTGGAAGACCTATAGATGCAACCAAAGCATTCATTCTAAAATTTAATCCTATTCTTTCATGATTAAAATATAAAGATCCCGGTTTTCTTCCATGATCCTTAACAGACCGAATCACTTTTTCAAATTCTTCATTATTTGTTGAGACCATCCCTCCATCACCACAAGAAATAATATGTGCTACATAAAAACTAAAAGTCGAAACATCTCCAGTTGTTCCATTAAACATCCCTTTATATCTTCCTCCGTATGCCTCACAGCAATCTTCAATTATTCTTAAATTATAATTTTTTGCAATCTCTTTTATACTATCCATAACACAGGGTTTGCCCATACTATGCACAGCCATTATAGCTCTTGTATTTGGAGTTATTTTTTCCTCAATCTTCATAGGATCTATATTCATTGTTTCTCTTTTTATATCTACAAAAATCGGTTTAAATCCAGCAGCAAGTACAGAATTTCCTACTGCTGCAAAAGCTAAAGCTGGTACGATAATTTCATCACCTCTTTTAGCACCAAAATCATACAAAGACATACACGCAGCAATATCTGCAGCAGTACCATTACTCATAGCAATATTGTATTCAGTATTAAAAAGAGCTCCCCAAGAATCTTCAAATTGTTTGACCTTAGGACCTCCAGAAACAATATTAGAATTAACTACTTCTTCAAGATGTTTTTTTGATTCTCCACTGACTCTTAAGTCCCCAAATGAAATTTTCATAACATCAATAAAAAACTTTGTTTTATAAGTTTTTATAGCTCAGACAATATAAAACAAGGTTATTATCTTAGTTAAATATGCGTCAATCCTCTTCCCTTTACAACCCACCAATCTGGAAGTTCAATAGAGAGTTTCAATTTTTTTATTAAAGAGAATTCAGTGACTGCTTGTATAACTCCATCATGCTCAGTACAAAAACCATTATAAAAGTCATGGCCTCCAAGAACCCCTCCCTCTTTCAATTTTTCAAAAAAGTTATTAAGATCTCGAGCTATAAATTCATATTGATGATTTCCATCTATATAAACAAAATCTAAATCATTAGGCAAATCTCCTAAAGAATCTTCTGATTTTTTCCTAATCCAATGAATCTTTTCTCTATAAGGAGATAGTCTTTCTTTTGCATCGCGTTCCGCAACGTCCAATGGATCCTGATCTACACCATAGTGTGATTTTCCTTCGAGGTATTCATTATATAGACGATAAGGGTCTACCAAGAAAAGTTTTTGTAAAGAAAGAGTTTCTAATAAGCTTTGTGCATGTTCTCCCTTATAAACTCCAATTTCTGCACCAATCAAACTGGTCCCACCTACACCCAATCTCTCAAAAGGTCTTGGAAATATTCTATGTTTAAGATCACTAAGTATATTTATTATTTTTCGTTCAGCATCTTCCATATTATTTTATTCCTAATTGCTTATTTGTGATAAATCGAGTATTGCCTTCTTTTAAACATTTATATAATCTTTTTCCAGTAAGCCATGCTCCTTTTAACCCAGATTTTCTTATCATAGGTACCCATCTCCATGGAGCAAGGTAAATACTTGCAAAAGCCTCATTTTGTATATTAACAAGATCTTCAGGAGATAAATCTCCTACTTGCATAACTGCAGCATTATATCTTCTAAAATGAGAAAAATCTTTATCAACTAACCTTAAACCATCTTTACCTTGTAAAGCCATTTTATATAATTCAGTTCCAGGATAAGGAACAGCAATACTAATATTTGATTGTTTAATATCTCTTGATTGCCTTAAAAATTTAAGTGTTTTTTTAACTGTTTCTTCTGTTTCCCCAGGAAGACCAATAATACAAGAATTTGTTGCTTCTATACCATATTTATTTGCTAATCTATTTGCAACACCATAACTTTCAAGAGGAATATTTTTATTTATTCTTTCTCTCATTTCTTCATCAACCGTTTCCAGTCCAAATCCCAGTCTTATTAGTCCCGCTCTTCTCATTTTCCTAATAAGTTCTTCATCAATTAAATTAGCACGAGTTCCCCCCTCAAAAGTTATATTTAATCCAGAATTTATGATCTTATCACAAACACTTTCTATATGGGATTTATTAAGAGTAAGTGTATCATCTAAAAATAAAAAGTGTTTTGTCCCATACTTGTCCACAACTTGTTTTATCTCTTCAATAACCTTATTAGGATTTCTTCTATAAGTATTATTTCCAAAAACCTCTGTACTACAAAAAGTACATTTATACGGACAGCCTCTTACAGTCATTATCGAAGTAAACTGCTTAGTTCCTTCCATTGTTCCTAATCTATACTTATCATTTCTTAGCAAATGCCTTGCAGGAATAGGTATTGCATCTAAACTTTTAACAGGATCCACATCTCCATTATATTCTACTTTATCATCTTTCCTATAAAGAATCCCTTTAATACCTTCAAGATCTCTTCCATTAACTCTTCTTTCTAAAAATTCTTTCCAAGAAGTTTCAGCTTCTCTTATAAACCCATAATCAAAACATTCATCAAAGACTTGTTCTTTTAATACAGTAATATGTGGGCCACCAATAGCAATAGGAACTTTTCTTCTTTTTTTAAGTTCTGTTGCAAGATTAACAGCAAGATGATAAAAAGGAGTTGTAGCAGTTATTCCAACAATATCTGATTTAAAATCTTCAGTTTCTTTTATAATATTCTCTAAAGACATTTCTTCAGCCTCACCATCTATAATTTTAACTTCATGCCCTTCTTTTTCTGCAATCGCACCCAAATAAGCCAGGTTTAATGGAGGAAATCTCCCTGCTCTTTTAGCAAAATATGAAATATTTCCATACTCTTCAGTCCAACTTGGATATAATAAACTTATTTTCATAATTTATCTCCTAATATCTTTCTTTTCAAATTTCTTTTAGTCATATTCTCAATATGTTCTCTTGCTTTTGGTCCAAATTTTTCATTAACCCTATTTAAGTATCTTGGGTTTGTAAAATATTTATTAAATGCTTCATCTCTAAATTTTAATACTTGTGAAGGAGAAAGAGTTTCAGTTGGAAGAGGTAGGGTTTCATAAGAATGTTGGGAATATCCAATCCATCCAGGTCCACTTCCGTCTTCTGGAAGAATAATTCCTTTTTCTAGTGATTGGCGATGAAGTGCAGAACCTGGATAAGCCATAGCAGAATAAAAATTAGCCCATTCACAATTTAGTTCTATAGCAAGATCCAATGTTTCCTGCATACTTTTAATTGTATCGTGTGGAAGACCAAAAATATAATTTGCACCAATATTTATATCAAAACTTTTAATTCTTTTTACAACTTCTATAATTTGTTCATCTTGAAATTTTCCTTTTTGAGCTTCTTTTCTTATCTCATTAACTCCTGATTCAATTCCAATACCAAGCCAATTAAATCCTGCACGTTTCAATCTATCAAGATATTTTTCTTTTGCAGTATCAATTCTTGAATAAGCCCAAATATTTAATTTGTGTCCTCTTTCTATTATTTTATCAGCTACGCCAAGTAAGTGTTCAGGTTTTAAAACAAATAATTCATCTATTATCTTAAGATTTTTTACTCCATAATTTTCTACAAGATTATCTATTTGTTTAATTGTCCATTCACTACTCCATTCTCTATATCCTGGTTTTTCAAAAGGAGTATTAATACAACAAAATACACATTTAAACGGACATCCAAGTGAAGTAGAAAGTGCACCGTAACTTTCTCTTGAATTTAAATCATTTAAACAATGCCAATTATGTGCTCGATATTTATCCATAGGTAGTAAATCCCATGCAACACTGGAAAGTTCTTCATCTAAATTTGTTACATTTTTTGACATTGGACCTTTATTAATTTCATTTCCTTCTCTAAACCAAAGTCCCGGGATTTGTCTTGGATCATGATTACTTAATAAACCTAATAAAGTATAGAATCCCTCTCCCTCTCCAACGTAATCACATTTTTCTTCTCGCATTGTTCTTTTTGGTAATGCCGACGGATGCAGTCCAGTTAAAATAATTTCTAAACTTGCATCTCCCCTTTTAATTTCTCTACATAATTTTCCAACTCCGTCCATAAGGGGAGTTGATGCCGACGGATGCTGGCCATATACAACAATATTTGTTAATTTAGGATTTATTGAGCCAATAGCATTAGCAGTTTCATAAATATCCATATTTTCTGCATTTGCATCTAATATTAAAACCTCATACCCATTTCTTCTAACATAATCAGCAGTTAAGGCTGCCCAGAAAGGAGGTTCAATTGCTGCAAGGTCTTCACTAAGATTTTGATATACTTTTTTTCTTGTCCCTCCAACATTAACTAATAATAAATCAGGTCTATAACTCATAATTTTATTTAATCTAATATGTTCTTAAGTATTTCGTTACAAATATTATTTTATATTTTTTAATTTTAAGGATTAATAACTCCTGAAAAATCAAACTGCTGCCAAATCTATATAAAAATAGATTTTAAAATAATTCTTAAATAATATTCTTTATTTTAATCTATTAAAAGTAAATTAAAAAGATTTTTATAGAGAATAGGATTTGCTACAATTATAGATTCATCTTTAATATTCCATTCTTCGCCTTTAAGGTTAGTAACTTTTCCACCGGCTTCTCTATTAATAATAACTCCTGCAGCCATATCCCAAGGTTCCAAACTAAGAGCTACATATGCTTGAAGTTTTCCACTGGCAGTTAAACATAGAGAAACTGAAGCACATCCAGATGATGTAAAACAAGTGATTCCCTCTGGAGAATAAATTCTTTCTATATATTTTGCAAGATTAGATCTCTTAAATTTCCCTGTTTCTTTTCCAGAGTCTAGTCCTATAATTATTTTATTGATATTTTTTTCTAAAGATATAAAAATTTGTTGATCATTACAAAAAGCTCCAGTTTCTTTTTCAGCATAATATAATTCTCCTCTTTTTGGGGCATAGATTACTCCAACAATAGGTGTCTTCTCTTTAACTAAAGAAATACAAACACTAAAATGATCTGTTAGCTCATACATATATGGGATTGTTCCATCTAATGGGTCAATAACCCAAGTATACTCAGAACCTTTATTAATTTCTTTATTTTCTTCTGAATAAATATTATGGTTTGGAAATCTTTCTTTAATTCTTTTTCTTATCAATTTATCACTCATAATATCAACTTCAGTTCTAAAATTTTGTTTAGCACTCCATTCTAATTCTTGCATTTTTCCATAATTCTTCATAATAATTTCATTTCCAGCTTCTAAAGCAGTTTCTATCGCAAATTGAAGATAATTTGACTTTTCCATTTTCAAAATAACATTAATCTATTATTAAATCTTCTTATATATAATAATTAATAAAGTCTAAGATAATTTCGAATTTTAAAGCTTATTTAATGAATTTAATCAACCAAACATTAATAAATTAAGTTTTAGTTTAGAAAATATGAGTGAGAAAATCCACAAAGGAGTAGAACTAATAATTACAAATAAGAATTATGATACTTTTATAATTCAACAAAAAGATGAAGATTATTGGATTAAAGAATATAGATTAAAATATTGTCTTTTTGGGGGTGGAATAGAAAAGAATGAAACACCAATTAAGGCACTAAGAAGAGAATTATATGAAGAATTTCCTAAAATAGAAGCAGCTTTACTTTATAAAAACACAAAAAAATTATTTTCTTTTAATTTTAAAAATATTTTTAGAAAGCCATGTAAAACGTTTATATATGAAACAATTCTTAAAGATAGTGAATTAAAGATGATCTCAAAAAATAAAGTTAAAGAAGGAAAAAGAGGAATTTTAATAAAAAGAAATAAATTAGATGAATCCTCTTTTTTTATTGAAACTTGGACTTCATTTAAAAAATATTTAGATTTAAAGAGAACATAAAAAAGAGGGCAATCAAAATTATTCAAATAAAATCTCCTATAAATATATATTCAATCTTCATAAAACTTATAAATAAAAATATTAATCCAATAAAGGTTTAATAAAAATGAAACTCGCTGATTACACTATAGGCTTCTTTGCAGATAAAGGTATTAAGGATATTTTTGAAGTCTACGGCTCTGCAAACGCAGATTTAATAGATGCATTTACTAGAAATTCAAATACCAGGTACATTTCTGTAATGCACGAACAAGCAGGAGGGTTTGCAGCAGAGGCCTACGCAAAAGTTACTGGAAAACCTGGAGTTACAATTGCAACTAGTGGGCCAGGAGGCCAAAACTTAGTAACTCCAATAGCTAATTGTTTTTATGATTCTGTTCCCAGCATATTTCTAACAGGACAGGTAAATTCAAAATTTATAAGACCAGATCCTAGCATAAGGCAAAGAGGATTTCAAGAGTGTCCTTTAGTTGAGATTATGAAACCTATAACAAAATATTCTAAATTAATTAAAAATCCAGAGAATATTAAATTTGAATTGGAAAAAGCCTGGTTTTTAGCTCAAGATGGAAGACCTGGTCCAGCATTCTTAGATTTTCCAATAGATGTACAACAAGCAGAAGTGAATACGGAAAAATTAGTAGGATTTGATGAAAGACCTTCAGCTTTATCTTATGATTTAAACTCAATCAGAACAGCTATTAGAGATTACATAGCAGATTTAAAAAATTCACAAAGACCCTCATGTATAATTGGAGGAGGAGTAAGAAATTCAAAAGCATTAGGAGAGTTGGAACAAGTAGCAGATCAATTAAAGATTCCTATGTTTCCTACATGGAATGCTTTAGATGTAGTTACCTCTGATTCAAGGTTTTATGGAGGAAGATTTGGAACTTATGGAGGAAGTGGAAGAAATCTAGGTATACAAAACTCTGATTTAGTCTTAGCAATTGGAAGTAGAATCTCTGGAAGACTATTTGGAGGAAATAAGAAATCTTTTTTAAGAGGAGCAAAGACTTATCTTGTAGATATAGATTCAGGACTTCTTCAAAAAAAATTTCAAGAAGTTCCTTTTGATGTAAACATTCATTCAGACGCAAAGATATTTCTAGGTATATTATCTGATATGCTTAAAGGAGAACAAATTCCAAGATTTACTGATTGGAATTCAAAAGTAAGGGAATGGAAAGATCGCTTTGATCCTGTCTTGCCAGAATATTTTGAAGAAGGATCAAACAAAGGATATGTAAATCCATACGCTTTTGTAAGAAATTTATCTAATCAAATGAGTAGAAGAGATATATATTTAGCAGATTGTGGTGGTAATATAGTGGTGTCCAGTCATGCCTTTGAAACAAAGAAAGGTCAAAGATTTATTACAAATAATGGTAATTCTCCAATGGGTTTTTCATTTGCTGCCTCTATGGGTGCATTTCTTGCAGCAGAGGAAGATCAAAAAGTTGTAGGGCTTATTGGAGATGGAGGATTTAATATGAATATTCAAGAGCTTCAGACATTAAAGAATTATAATCTTAATTTTAAAACTTTTATTTTAAATAATCATTGTTATGGAATCACTAGACAATTTCAAAGAACAAAATTTGAAGGAAGACAAGAAGCATGTGGTCCAAAAGGTTATTCTCCTCCAGATTTTATGAAAATATGCGATGCATATGGAATTCCAACATTAACAATTCAGTCAAATAATCAACAGATAATGAATGAAAGAATAAAAGAAGTTTTAAATTCTAAAGGTCCTATTGTTTGTGACGTAGATTGTGGTGGTTGGGATAAATATGAACCAAGACTTTTTGATTCTGCACCAGTAGAAGAAATGTTTCCATATCTCCCAAGAGAAGAATTAGAAAAAGAAATGTTTATTCCTTTACTTCCTAGAAAAAGATAAAGATTATTTAGTATTCTTTAATATTTTTTAATAAAACTTTCTCAACTTTATCTATAAACTTTTTCATATGATAACCATTTACAATTCTATAAACTTTTTGTCTACCAGGTGTTGTATTAAATTTAATATAAGATACATGATCTTCTCCAGGATATTTATAATCAAATTTTAAAATATCTTCCCAAGAAATTTTAAGTTTATCATAGACTCTTGTATCTCTTGGATCAGATATAAATTTATCTCCTTTAGATCTTTCTCTTAATCTTTTCTTAGATAATTCTTCAGAACATATAGTTTCAATAGTTAAAACTTTTTTATTACAACCAGAAGCAATTCCATAAACTTGATGTCTTCTAAAACTATATCTATTCACGCTTTCAACTATTACTCCCTTATCTTCCAGAAGTGCTTTCAAAGTAATCTTATCTATTTTTCTTAAAACCTCTTCTTGTGTTTTAGGCATTCGTTTCATTCCAATCTCTCTTCTAATCTGATTTTGATCTATAATAATATAATCTTCTAGTTCAGACAAAAGTCTAGCTGCAGTAGTCGTTTTTCCAGTTCCTGGAAGACCTGCCAGCAATATAAGAGGCTTCATTGACAAAAGATTTTAACATCATTTAAATATATTTATATCTTCTAAAATAAGAATAACCTATTCAAAGATTATAAATACTTTAGATTTTTTAAAATTAAATGATTAAGAAATTTAAAAAAGTAAAATCTTTAGTTTTTGATTTAGATGGAACATTATATCCAGAAAGTCCAGAAATAAACCAAAGAATTTCTGAAAGGTTTGCTCAAAAAATTCTAGATAAAAAAATAGGATTAAGAACATTGGAAGAAGCAATTATTTATTCTCAAAAGAGCTATAATAAAACATCAAGTAGAAGTCAAATTTTAAGGGAATTGGGTTTTGAAAATGTTGATGAGGTTATGATTGAATGTCTTTCTAATACTATTGATTTAATAAAAGAAGATAGAGAAGTAGTTTCTCTATTAGACGATCTAAATAAAAGATATGAATTATCATTATTAACGGCAAGTCCAGAATCATTATCATTACCAAAATTAGAAAAAATTGGCATCAATCCCTCTATATTTGACAGAAAATTATATGGCAGTTCAATTCCAAGATGCAAAAAAACAGACGGATCTATTTTTAGATTTTTCTTAGAGTTATCTTCTTATTCTCCAAATGAACATGTATATATAGGAGACTTGCTCTCTGCAGATATTATTCCTCCAAAATCATTGGGTATGAAAACAATTATTGTTGGATCTAAAAGCCTAGAGGCAGATTATTCAATAAAAAAAATCTATGATCTAAGAAAAGTCTTCCTTTAAATTTTAATTATCTATTTGAAAGTGCAAAATCCATTCTCTCAATAGCATTTTCTATTTTTTCTAAAGAATTAACATAGGATAATCTTACATAGTCTTCTCCATATTCTCCAAAAATAGGTCCTGGAGTTAATGCAATACCTGCTTCATCAAGCATGAAATTAGCAAATTCGCTACTAGTCATTCCAGTATTTTTAATATTTGGAAATACATAAAATGCCCCCTTTGGCTTCAAACAGCTAACTCCTTGTAATTGATTTAATCCATCAACAATTTTATCTCTTCTTCTCATATACTCTCTTTCCATTTCATATGTCTCTTTTTGACTACCTTCCAAAGCTTCAATACATGCTTTTTGTAAAAACAGTGGTACACAAGATTGTTCAGTCTCTAATTGAAGCCTCATTTTATCAATTACTTCTACAGGACCTGTCGCAATTCCAATTCTCCATCCAGTCATTGCATGACTTTTACTAAAACCATTAATAATAATAGTTCTTTCTTTACAATGATCATATTCTGAAGGAGATTTATAACTTTTATACTCTACATCCTCCTTATAGATTATTCTTTTATATACTTCATCACTCAATATCCATAAATCATGCTTTTTTGCTATTTCATATATCCCTTTAATTTCTTTTTCAGTCATAACGGCTCCAGTAGGATTACTTGGAGAATTGATAATTATTGCTCTTGTATTTTCTGTTATAGCTCTTTCAACATCCCACGGGTTCAATCTAAATTCATTTTCTTCAAGAAGTTGAACCCTGTTTGCTTTAATTCCTATTTGATCCAATATTGAAAAGTAAGACACAAATCCTGGATCAGGAACAATAACTTCTTCACCAGGATTTACAGTACATGAAAGTGCATAATATATTTGAGGATTTGCTCCATGTGTAACAAGAAGCTGTTCTAAATCAGGTTTAAAATGTCTAGAACCCCTCATAGTAGAGTTTGCAGCAGCCTTTCTTAATTCAACTAAACCAGCAGAGTTAGTATAATGAGTATCTCCATTTCTTAGAGATTCAATACAAGCATTGACTATTCCTTTTGGTGTATCAAAATCAGGATCACCTAGTTCAAAGTGAAGAATTTCTCTACCTTCTTCCTCTAATTTATTAGCTTTAGCTAGAATCTGAAACATACCCTGTCCCTTTAATCTATACGCTAGTTCAGATAGTCTTCTCATAAGTTGATTCAATTTAAATATTTTTTAAACATTTGTATTCTAGATAATTAACTATATTTTTTATTATAACTCATTAAGGCAAATAAATAAAAATATCTGCTAATTATTGTTGCTATAATCGCTCCAACTACGGCCATAAACTGGCTATAGCTAAGAAGCCAAATTATAAAAACATAATTTAAAATAACATTCAGTATTGTAGAAATTATTAATAATTTTATAACTATATTTTGTTTTCCTTTTACAATCAAATAAGTACTATAATGTGAGATTAGTGAAAGACTAATAAATAGCAATGAGAACAACCTCAACAAAGGAATTGATGTTGAATATTCGCTTCCATATATCATTTTTATAATTAAAGGTGCAAATATAAATGTAAATAGAAGAGATAAAATAGAAAGAGAAAAAATAATTTTAAAAGATTTGTCAAAAGCTCTATTTAATTTTTCTCTATTGATTCTACTAAAAATAGGGAATAATACTGCTGAAAATGTTATTAATGGAGCTGCTGCACCCACTAAACCAAATGCTGCCTGATAATATCCTATAAATTCTCCAGATACAAACCTCCCAAGCATCACCATATCAATATAACCAAAAAAAACTCCTGATAAAACCAAAGCTGAAATTGATAAAAGAAATTTATTCATTTCTCTTTTCTTTTTTTTAGTGATATTTTTTGAATTAGATTTAATAAAGAGAATCTTTTTCTTGGCTAAAAAATAAAAAAATATCATTGTAAATAAATAACATAAAGATAAAGACATGATAATAAAAAATAAATCTGTCTCTATAGAAATAGGTTTTTTTAGTGAAAATATAATGATAATAGGTACTATAATTAATCTAATTAATTGTAAAAAAATTTCCTTGTACAAAGAAGACTTAAAGTTATTTGAAGATTGAAAAATAGAATCAATAAAACTTATTATACTATTTGAAAGAATATATATTGAACCAGCTATCAAGGCTAAAAATATAGGTTTATGATAGTAGCTATTAGAAATAAATTTGGCCAGTGCAAGCAGAATAAATATAGATAGAAAAGTTAAGATTAATTTAATTTTTGTCAGGTAAATCAAATAACCTTTAGCAATACCTTTATTTTTTTTAGAAAGAGATAAGGAAACATATCTTACTAATGTTTGAGATGTTCCAAGATCTGTAAATGTTGAAAGCAAGATAATTGTTGACAATGCTAGACTATATAATCCAAACAATTCTGGAAGAAGTAATCTTGCAATAATTACTGTAAAAACTAGTGAACCTATTTTTGAAATAATAAGGGTCGTTGTCTGTAAAACGCTGTTTTTAATAGCTAAACCAGTATAACTACTAAAATCTCTTTTTTTTAAAAGGTTAAAAATATTTCTAACATCCTTTTTTTCCTCTTTTAATCTCCAAGCCATTAATAAAGAAGGGTTTAATGCTTTTTATTTGTTATCAATTTTAATTTTTTGATTCTCTTTCATATCTCTTCAACATATTTCTTCTATCTTTATCTTTGAGAGCATCAATAATACCTTTAAGAAGGAATAAATTTCCCTTTAGTATCTCAAAAAGAAAAGCGGGAAGATACTTTAATAAAAATCTTCTTCTATATTTCAAAGAATATAATTGATGTATAAATTTAAGATTGAATGATCTTTTTATAATTCCATAATTTTTTATTGGTATTTTATTAAGTCTGATAAGTGGAGAAAAAATAAAAATAGTATTCTCTTGATTAATAAAATATATTTTCTCATTTTCCATTAATTTCTTAAATTTCTTAAAATTATTTAAAAAAAATTCTTTTTTAACCATTATTTGATTTAGATTTATAACCAAATAAAAATCTTTTTCGGATAATGTTTTAAAAGCTTTTCTAATATCTAAAACAAGATAATCTCCCATATGTTTATTATGGATAGCATAATTACAGAGACTTATTGGTTTTTTTGATTTTTCAAGAGTGTATGTTTGAATATACTTTCTATATTTAAAATCTTCATGAAATCCTAAGCTAAAGGTTAAATAATCATAACTACATATTTTTTCCTTAATAGATTTAATTGAATTTTTTAAATCTTTTTCAGATAAAGATATTATTTTCTTGTTTATACTTGGAAGTTTTCTATGATCTAATAACTTTTTTTTTGAGTAAACTTTATTTATTACCTTTCTTAATTCAACATCAAAATTATAATATTTTAAAAGTTTTTTATAACTTGCTTCTGCTATTTTTTTTCTTTCTTCTTCATGCTTAAGAAAGTAATTTATTTTTTCTAATAAATCCCTTTTATCTTTAAACAGAACTATTTCTTTTTCTTCATTAAAAAAGTCTAAATACTCTTCATAATATTCAACTAAATTAAATGCCTTACAAGCTGCATTCTCAAATACTTTTCCTTTAAGCTGTAATTCTCCATAAGCACTTCTTGATAAACCTAAAATAATCTTACTTTGGTTTATTATCTCTATCATTCTTTCATTTGTTAAAACTCCTTTGTAAATTTCTTTAAATTCAGGATAATTTTCCCATGCTCTTCCAAATAAAGTTATATTCACATTGTTATCTTTAAGAAATTTAATTGTTTCATATCTCCCAGATTTTTCTGGTGTTGGGTGTCCAATAAAGACTACATCATATCTTTTTTCAAGATTTAATGGTCTAAATAACCGGGTATTTATTCCAGTTATATAAAATATATTCTTAAAACCAAGTTTACTATACCTACTTAGATATTTTTTTTCTCCAGTCAAAATAAAGTCAAAAAAAAGAGGAAGATAAGAATATAAACCCTCAAAGAAAATATCTTCATCACCAAAAGTCGCAATGGTTTGAGTTACTGGATTGATTTCTCTTATCTTTAGTAATGAATCAAAAGAAAACTCTATTAATCCTCCTAAGAAGAATATAATATCTGGTTTTTCCTTTTCAATATATTTAAGAAAAGTTTTATTCATAATCTCTTCACCAAAACACATAGTATTCCAATGAGGATCATAAGAGATTAATTTATCACAGATTTCTTCTAAGGCAAAATACCAATTTTGATAAGTATAGCCATATTGACTCTTACTTCCAACATAAAGAATTTTCTTTATCTTATTATTTAGTTCTAACATCAAAAAACATCTGTAATAAGATTTATAATCTTTACTCTGATATTTTACATAAATCTTTAAAAACTTACTTTTTATAAATGTAAAATGAAAGAAAATTCAAGAATATATCTTGCAGGTCATACAGGATTAGTTGGTTCTTCACTAAAGAATAGATTAGAAAATTTAAATTACAAAAACATTCTTTTAAATGATCATTCACATCTTGATTTAAGAAGGCAACTAGATGTTGAAAGATTTTTCGAACATACAAGGCCAGAATATGTTTTTATAGCAGCTGCTAGAGTTGGAGGAATTAAAGATAATATAGAAAAAAAAGCAGAGTTTATTTATGATAATCTTCAAATCCAGACAAATATTATTCATTCATCATGGAATTCTGGGGTGACTAAATTAATATTTCTTGGTAGTAGTTGTACGTATCCAAAAGGATACTCTCAACCTATAAAAGAAGAAGAATTCTTAAATGGAAGGCTAGAAGAAACTAGTGATGCCTTTGCCGTTGCAAAGATAGCAGGGATACAAATGTGCAAAGCTTATAATGAACAATATAAGACCAATTTTATTAGTGTTATTCCATGCAGTTTATATGGGCCAAATGACAATTTTAATCAAGAAACTTCCCATTTTATATCGGGGATATTAAGTAGGATGCATCAATCCAAGATAAATAGTGATAAATCTTTTGAAGTTTGGGGAACTGGATTTCAAAGAAGAGAGATTATGCATGTCGATGATTTATCAGACGCACTTATACTTTTAATGAACCTTGAAAAGTCACCAAAACTAATTAATATTGGATTTGGACAAGATTATGAAATTAGAGAAATTGTAGAAAAAATTAAAGGTATAATTAATTTTAAAGGAGAAGTAATTTATAATACCGAAAAACCAGCAGGAGTATCAAGAAAATTATTAGATTCAGAAAGAATAAAGAGTCTTGGATGGTCTCCTAAAATAAGTCTTGAAAAAGGATTAAGAGATACTTATAATCAATTTATTAATAACAAAGATTAAAAGGCCATTAAACAAATTTTAAAAGAAAACATAATAATCTATTTAAATTCATTTTTTTGAATATTAAAATGAAAAAAAGAGTTTTATTAGCAGCAAGTTATTCAGTAATAGAACCTTTAGGATTATTGCACTTAGGTGGACTAGCGCGAGATATTGGATATGAAAGAAGTTATCACTTAGTAAAAGACCATAATTTTGAAGATTTTTTTAAGCACTTAAAAGATTTTAAACCAAATATTATAGGATTCAATGTTTATACTGGAAATCACATACAGCTAGCAGAAGAATTCAAAAGACTTAAAAAAGATTATCCAAATATTGCTACAGTTGTTGGAGGACCTCATCCAACTTATTTCCCTCTAGATTCTAAAAAATATGCAGATTATGTTGTAATGAGTGAGGGTTTTGGGACTTTCAGAAAGATTCTTAATAATGAATTAGAACCTGGGATTTATTACATGGAATCTTCCGAAAAATTTCCTCATCCAGATAGAGAAACTTTTTATTCATCATATCCCGAACATGGAAAGTCTAGGATAAAGAGTATGATAACTATGACTGGTTGTCCTTATAGGTGTACATATTGTTATAATAGTAGTACAACTAAAGATATTAAAGTTTCTACTGAAATAGCGAATAAACTTGCAAAAACTTTAGGACAGAAGGGAAGGTTGTTTCCTCATAATGTAAGAACCGTCGAAGACGTTGTAAATGAAGGAATTGAAATAGCAAAGAACTGGCCCACAGAAGTTATCTACTTTCAAGATGATGTTTTTGGGTTTGATGATAAACCCAAAGGGATGTTAGATTTAATGGTTCAGAATTGGCCAGAGGGGGTAGGTTTACCTTATCATGCACAAATGCGTTTTGAAATGACAAAAAGTGAGAGAAGACTTGATATGATAAGAAAGTCTGGAGGTTTTGGGTTAACTTTAGCAATCGAGTCTGCAGATTATACTATAAGAAAAGAAGTTCTTGATAGGGCAATGCCCGAGGAATTAATGTATGATGGAATGAAGTTATTAATAAACTTTGGTTTTAAAATAAGAACAGAGCAAATAACAGGGTTACCTTATGGGGCTACATCTAATAAGACTAATATAAATTTAGATGCAGATTTAGATTTAGTAAAATTAAATTTAGATTTAAGAGAGAAAACAAAAGGTCCAACAATGGCCTGGGCTTCAACATTCGCCCCATACGCAGGAACTAAATTAGGAATCTATAGTCAAATAAATGGTTTTTATGAACACTTAGATAACTTTGATGTTCCAGATACATTTTTTGATAGGAGTGTTTTAAGATTCTTAAAAAATTGGGTAGGTCCAGAAATAAAAATTAAAAAGGATGATAAAAGCCTATGGCTTGATAATGAAGAATTAGAAACTTATAGAAATCAAAATTCAGAATTAAGAAGAATTTTTAATTTAGTTACATTAATCCCTAAAGGTTATAAATTGGCGGAAAGTTATTTAAAAAATAACAAGTCTTACAACTATAAAAGATTAGGTGATGAAATAGAACAACACTTAACTAACTTAAATGAATATTCTAGTTTAAATATTCTTAACAGAATAAGAGATATAAGAGAATACATTTCTTCTTTGGATTTACAACCTCTAGAAATTAAACAGATCAAAGATTTAGCTCCTTATTTTGGAGTTTTACCTAAGGGAAAATTAGCAATTGAAAGATATATTAATTATGGAAGATTAAAAGGTTTTTCATCAAAAGTATTATCTGATGCAACAAGACATCACTTATATGATGAGGTTTTATATTCTATTGATTAAATCTTAGAGATTATCTACAAATTCTGGTGCAATCTTTGTTTCTTTTATATTTACTTTAGAATCAATCATATAATCTCCTATGATTAATATTTCAATATCGCCTCTCACTATATGCTCCATTGCATCATCAGGGGACATTATCATTGGAAGTCCATGTTTATTAAAACTAGTATTTAATATTAATGGAACTCCGGTAATTTTTCTAAAATTATCTATAAGTTCATAATATTTTTTATTTACATTTTTTCTAACTGTTTGAGGCCTCAAAGTTCCATCAATATGTATTGCAGAAGGGATTTTCTTCAACTTTTCTCTTTTTGCTTTAAAGGCCATTATCATAAAAGGCGCTTCGGTAGGATTTTCAACATAATCTCCTAAATAATCTTCTAAGATACTTGGAGCAAATGGCATAAACCAATCTCTTTTTTTAAGATATTTATTAATTTTTTCTTTAATCTTAATTCTCCTAGGATCTGCTAATACACTCCTATTTCCAAGGGCTCTTGGACCATACTCATTTCTTCCCTGAAACCATCCAATAACTTTTCCTTTTGCAATGAGTTCTGCAGCAACTTTGGAAGGGTTTTTTATTTTATTGCTTTTTAATCTATATTTTTTAATAGACTCTTCGATTTCTTTATTTGAATATTCTCTTCCATAATAAGAGTCCAATATTCTATTTGGAGTCCACTTTATTCCTTTTTCTTTCATTAATTTTATGCAAGTATATAGTGCAGCACCAAGAGGAGCACCAGTATCTGCAGGATTTGGACAAATATAAACTTCATCTACAGATTTACTCATCTTTATTGCCATATTCATTTTGACATTCATAGCAACTCCTCCAGCTAAACATACTTTTTTATATTTTGTTTTATTAACAGCTCTTTCAACTAATTCTACTGATATCTTTTCAAGAACATTTTGTCCTGCAGCAGCAATATCTTCTCTTTTGTATTTTCCAACAAATTGTTGGAAAGGATTATCTGTGACTTTTAAATGTCTTGGTACAGAAAATAATCTATCCTCTTTTAAGTTTAGTCTAGTATCCCAATGACATTGATATTTACCATCGTTAATTTTAAGTCCATCTAACCATATAAAATTCTTTATTTTTTCCAAGAGAATATCTGGATTTCCATAAGATGCAATCCCCATTGTTTTTCCTTCGCCATCATTTGGCTTAAAACCACAGGCAGCAGTAAGTCCTAGATAAAAAGCACCTAAAGAACCTTTTTTTGAACATCCAACTTCTACAAGATTATCTTTTTCAGCTTTATAGATGACTGAAGATTTTCCATCCCCCCATCCATCAAGTGTAACAACTGTTGCTTCATTAAAGCCAGAAGTGAAATATGCGGATGCAGCATGTGCTTTATGATGTTCAATCCAGTATATAGGAGCCTTAATTCCAATTTGTTCTAATAATCTTTCTGCTTCATATTCTTTAATTTTATAAATAGGATAAGATAAAAGTTTTTTGTGAAAATCATTAAATGAAGATTGCTTTAAAGATATTAAATATCTTTTATTTGGACTTTCCCAAGGTATCGCTACAGCATCTATATCTTTTGGAGATAATCCTGAAATCTTAAAGACTTCAATTATAGAATTATATGGGGGGCAAAATCCATAATGTTTTACCTTTGTAATTCTTTCTTCTTCTATAGCCGCAAGAATTTTTCCATCTCTTATAATACAAGCAGAAGGAGAATGATCTGTATTGCAAGTATATGGATGTGAAAGACTTAATACAGTAACTATTTTACCACCTCCAATTCAAAAGTTATTTCTCTTGGAGGGAAGATATATGCTAAAAAGGTTTCATAAAGTAATGGAAATTTATTTGCAAATAATCCCATTCCCATAAATCTATGAACTTTTCCAAAAATAAGCTTTCTTTTTACATTAAATCTTTCTTCTCCATATTCATGTGAAAGTTTTTTTCCAACACTATGTTTATGTGTTTTATTTGAAGCAACATAATCTAAACTCGCCCATCCAAAAGGATGTTTGTGTGTTAAATCCGTCCAAGCACTATAACTTGCAAAGTGTGGAGCCCGAATTTTTATTTTAGCTCCTTTACGGCCTATTCTAGAGAGTTCTTTTAAGCATTTTGGAATATTATCTAGATGTTCTAGGATATGGTGGCATATAATCTCATCAAATTCATTATTTTTAAATGGATAGGGGTATTTATTAAGGTCATGAACAATATCAACACCATCTAATTTAACATTATCTAGATTAACATAACCACTTCTTATATTATTTCCACAGCCAAGATTTAATTTTTTCATATCTTCTAAGAAGAAGTATTGATTTTAAAAGCTTTATTATAAATAATATCTAACTTTTTTTCGATAATAAATCTGATAAAAATACCTTAAGCCCTTTCTTTTAAAATCATCTATTAGTTAGGCAAAGAGATTATTAAATATATGATTAATTGATAAAATTAAGTCAATTTAAGAAGATTTTATAAATTAAACCAGATAATTCTATCATTATATAAATCTTTATAAATAAGTTTTTTTACTTTTTTTTATGAAAAAGATTTATATTGCAGGTTGTGCTGGTATGTTAGGAGAAGCTTTCTATAAAAGATTCAAACAGAACTATGATCTTAAATGTACGGATAAAAATGTAAATGAAGACTGGGTATCTTTCTTAGACTTTAGAGATTTTGAAGAATATAGGAGAGATGTAAAAGATTTTAATCCTGATTATTTGTTTCATTTAGGAGCACACACAGATTTGGAATATTGTGAAAAAAATCCCGATGATGCTTATATAACAAACACTCTTTCATTAGAAAATGCAGTAGATATCGCAAATGAATTAAAGATTCCTATCTTGTATATCAGCAGTGCTGGTATTTTTGATGGAAAAAAAGAATTATACAATGAATGGGATACTCCAAATCCTTTAGGAGTCTATGCACAATCAAAATATCTTGGAGAAAAAATTGTATTAGAAAATGCCCAACGAGGATTAATTTGTAGAGCAGGATGGATGATTGGTGGAGGGCAGAGGAAAGATAAAAAATATATTCAGAAGATAATGAAACAGTTAAAAGATGGAGCTAAAGAACTTTTTGTGGTCAAAGATAAAGGGGGAATACCCACATATACTCATGACTTTGCAGCAAATGTAAATCTTCTAATTGATCATGAAAAGTTAGGATTATACAATATGGCTTGTCATGGAGAAATAACAGATAATAGATTAGAAGTGACAAAAGAATTGATTAAAATTCTAAAATTAGAAGATAAAGTTAAGATAACTCCCGTAGACTCAGATTATTTTAAAGAATATTTCGCTAAAAGACCTTCTGCAGAAAGATTAGATAATTTAAAATTAAGATTAAGAGGTTTAGATATAATGAGAGATTGGAAAGTTGCTTTAAAAGAATACATTGAGAATTATTATAAAAACTATCTAGAATAAAAATTGTTTTAGTCTATGTTTACATCTCTTTTTATCATTTTTCTCTAAAATATCTTTAATAAATTTTTTCAAAAAACTTTATAGTTTTTTTTGCAACATTATTTAGTGAATATATTCCATCATATCTCTTTTTTTTAAGATCTTTTTTTATTATTTTTATTATCTTTTCAGATAATTTTTTTGGATGACTTTCTTCTATTAAGTGAGAATATTTACCAAAAAATTCAGGTATTGCTCCAGTTTTAGTGCTAATTACTTGTAAATTACAGGAAAGAGCCCCAGCAACAGCAAACCCAAACTGTTCTTCCCAATAAAGTGTTTTTCGGCTTGGAGAAACAAATAAATCTGCAGCATTCATAATTTCAGGAACTTTTTGATATTCTACATCTTTAAGAAATTTAACATTATTTACAATATTATTTTTTATCACAAAATTATTTGCTTCTTCTAAATAATCACCAGACCCTACAAATAGAAACACTACATTGTTTAATTTCTTTAAAACAATTGGAATAGACTGAAGAATATCTTTTATTCCTTTTTCTTCTGTTATTCTTCCTAAATAAAGAACGACTTTTTTATTTTCCAAATTGAAAAGTCTTTTTGTTGAATATCTAAATTTTTTAAAGCTTTTTTTATCTATTCCAGAAATTGGCAAAACTTCTATTTTTCCATTAAATCCATTTTCAACAATTATTTTTTTAGCAGCGTTATTTCCTGCTATAATTCCTTTAGTATTTCTAAGTACAAATTTTTCCAATGGTTTTAAGAGGCCAAAATATCGTTTATTTCTTCTATCATAAACGGTTCTAAGATTTTCAAAACTATATAATATCAAAGGAATTTTGTATCTTTTTGATAACATAGAACAATAAATAGCCATAACAGACCAAGGTTCGGCTTGAAGATATATTAAATCAGGTTTTATTTCTTTTATCCATTTATTTAATCCAAGAGTCAAGTATCTTGTAAAATTTCCCTCAAAAAGTGTCTTCAAAGGAATAACTTGAATATTATTTTTAATTTTAGGTCTATTTCTTTGATTTTTCCACTTCTCTGGAACAATAAGATATAATTTATAATTTTTAAATTGTTTAGTTTCAAATAAAGATTTTTGTCTTTCTTCATTTAAACTGTGTCCAATGACTAAGATACATTTTTTTGAAGAAATCATATTTTTTTTAGTTTTTGAGAGATATAATCTGCTACATCCTCAACTTTTAATTCTTCAAGGTTATTCTTCTCAAATCCCTTATCTATTTCTCTTTTTAGTCCCCATCTGGTATATTCTAGATTTTCATTACCAAATATTGCAATCAAAGGAGTATCTGTAAACTTTGCAATATGTAATGGTCCAGAGTCTAGACCTAAAAAAAGATCACTTTGTTTAATTAATTCATAGGTTTCAATTAAAGAGAGTTTTCCCATAAGATTTAATATATTTTTACAATTTCCTAAATATAGATTTGTTATTTCCTTTTCCTTTGTTGTTCCCAAGAGAATAAATATTATCTTTTCTTTTTCAAAATCTCTAAACAATCTTATAAAGTTACTAAGTGGCCAATTTTTCTCTATTAAAGGAGTTAAATGATGAACTGTTATAATTATTTTTTCTTTTAGATTATATCTTTTTATTATATCTTTAATCTTTTTTTCAGCATTCTTATCTCTATTTAAAAATTTTAATTTTTTTGGCATAATTATTCCAATGGGTTTAACAACATTAAACAATCTTTTTATCTCATCAATCTTTCTTATATCATCTGGATTAGCAAGTATTTTTTCATTTGCCCAGATAAACTTAAATCTTAGCCAATTATATTTTCTTCCACTAAAATCTATTGCAAGATCATATTTTTCTTTTCTAAGCAATAAAATATTTTTTATTAAGTTTATCATACCATTTAAATTAATTAATAATTTATAAAAGGATACATTTCTTTGAGTCAATATATCTTCATAAATAATTATTTTATTAAATATCCTTAGATTTTTTGCTAAATCATAATTTATCTTTTTAATTATAATTGTTAGTTTTGCTCTAGGATATCTTTTTCTTATTTCATTAAAAATAGGAATTGTAACAATAAAGTCTCCAATTTGTTCTGTTCTAAAAATCAAAATCTTTTTATACTCCATTATTTAATGCCTCAAAATAAACTTTTTCATATTTTTTAGAAATTTTATCCCAACTAAATTTCTCTGCAAAAATTCTAGAATTCTTACTAAGTCTTTTTCTTAAAGAATTATCTTTAATAATTTCTTTTATTTTATCTTCTAACTCTTTAGTGTTATTTACTACAAACCCATTATAATTATTTTTTACTAAATAAGGTAAAGAGCCCCTGTTACTAACAATGCAGGGATTTCCAGCAGCCATAGCTTCAACAACAACTAAACCAAATCCTTCCCAGTTAGAGTATAAAACAAAAAAATCAGTCACATTATATAGTTCAATTAATTTTTTTTCATTAATTTCTCCTAGAAACTTAACTTTATGCTTTAACTTTTCATCTTCTGAAATCTTTTTAAGAGTATGTTCATAACCTGCATCTTTTCCAACAATAAAAAAGTTAATATCAATATCTTTAATTACCTTAAGAACATGATGTATCCCCTTGCTTTCATGAATTCTTCCAACATAAAGGAGATTTTTATTTTTACTTGATCCAAAATATTTTTTTCTTAAAAGAATTTTATTCTTGATTGAATTAATCTTCTCATAATCAACCCCACCATTTATAACTACTATACTCTTACTTTTAACACCATAACTTTTCAATTTATTAATTTCTAGTTCAGTTAAAGCAGTACAAAATAAAGCATTTTTTAATCTTTCTCCAAAGAAGTAATCATACATCTTCTTAAAAAAATAATATTTTTTATCGTGGAAAAATCCTTGAGCAGAGTAAATTATGGGTCTTTTTCCATAAAAAAATTTTAAACAATAATTAGAAGTAAATCTCCCATGTCCATGGATGTGGATAACATCAAAATCTTCCCAAATTTTCTTTAGAATTCTTTTAAATTTAAGAGAAAATCCAAATCCTCCAAAAAAAAAGTTATTTTTACAAGTTATAATCTTTACACCTTTTCTAATCTCAGAATCTTTAAATTCTTTATTTTCTTCATATAGATTTGTTTGTAAAATAGTAACCTTATTATTCTTAGCCTGTCTTTTTGCTATCTCCCAAATTATTTTTTCTGTTCCTCCAGGGTAATCAATCATTACACTACTCACATGCAATATCCTCATTTTAGAGCATCCTCATAAATTTTTTTTAGTTTTTTATTTCTTTTCTTAATAGAAAATTTCCCATTTTTAATAATATCTTCACAATTCTTTGACATATCATTTCTTAATTTGTTATTTTCAATTAATATAGAAGTTTTTTTAATTAATTCTTCTATCAACTTCTTTTCAGGTTCTTCAATTGAGTAATAATTCAATTCTCTTCTTGAAAAATCAATTAAAAATCCAGTTTTTCCATTTTCTATTATTTCTTTTCTTGATCTTGTCCCTGACGTATTTACACTTATTATAGGGACTTTATGTGCCATGGCTTCTAACAAAGAAAAACCAAAAGTATCTACAAGGCTTGGATAAAAAAAGATATCCGCTTTTCTTAAATATTCAAATAATTTCTTTTGAGAAACAAGATTAAGAAATTTTATTCCATCATATTTTCTCTTTATTTCTTTTGGAGTATCTGAAATAAAGATTATTTCTACATCAAAGTTCTTTTTTATTTCTTTTAAGGTTTCTAAAGCTATTAATCCTCCTTTAATCCAGAAATATCTTGCCACATAAAGTAAGACTAGTTTTTTATTTTTAGTTTTTTTAAAATTAGCTAATGGGACTGCGGGGAAAATAACTTCTACCTTATCTTTTATTTCAGGAAATGTTTCTATAATATCTTTTTTAGTTAATTCTGTCCAAGGCATTATCTTTTTGCAATTCTTATCTAAAAGTATTTTTCTTACAATTTTTTCTCCCATTTTGGTCTTTTTTCCAACCCAAAATTGCCAAACTCCTTCAAAATCGGCAATCCATGGTTTTTTGTTTAGACTAATACAATGGGCGCAATGAATTAAATCAAATTCCTGTTTTGTTCTAGTAAAGTGTGCGTTTGGAAAAGGAAGACTAAGATGAACTGCAGTTTTTCTTACAAGATTTTTAATAAAATTAGACAAAAGAAATTTTCTTTTATTTAATATGACTGCTTCCCCTCCTTTTGCATTTACATAATTAATACCTTCTGGAAGATTTTTAATTAAAAAGTTATAATATGGAGAATCTGGAAATTTCCAAGGATATTGAAGATAGACTTTGGTAGATTTCATTTAACAACTATTAATTCAAAGTAGATCTCGGCAGCAGGAATTATCCATGCCAGAAATCTACAATAAAATTTATGATTTATATTTAAAAGAGGGTTAATAAATACATTTAATATTTTAGAATTTCCAACACCAAAATTTAATTTTACTATTTTAACACGAAACATTTGTTTATCAGTGCCAACTTCATGAGAGTAATCTCCAGACTTAAAATAATCAAAGGTAAAAGGAGTAAAAAATCTTACATGAGTAGGATCATTAAATTGGCCCCAAGAGGAGTAAAAGGGGACTTTTATTTTTATTATAGAGTCTTTTTTACATATTCTCCAAATCTCATGCATTAAAGAAATAAAATTATTAACATGTTCTAAAACATGCTCTGCAATTATTTCATCTACACTATTATCTTTCAAAGGTAATTCTTTTTCTAGATTAATTATCTTATCGGGATTTACTCTTTGAGAGATATCACAATTTATATAACCTTTCAACTTTTTATTTCCACAGCCAAGATTTAGTTTTACCTTATTGATTTTTTCCATCATAAAAATGAAATTATTTATTAGATTATACAACAAAAATCATTTATAAAATGTTCTAAGTAAATATATTATAATCCGACTTTAAATATAGTCTATTTTAGATACCTATCTAAATAAACTTTGTAAAATATAGTTCTAATAACAATCAAATTTAAAAATTAAAAAAAGAGTTATGGCTAAAATTGCCTTAATTACTGGCATAACTGGACAGGATGGTTCTTATCTTGCAGAACACTTAATCAACCAAGACTATCAGGTCTTTGGAATGTTTAGAAGAGTAAGTGTAGATAATCATTTGGAAAGAATAGAGCATTTAATAGGAAAAGTAAATCTAGTTTGTACAGATATGCAGGATATAAGTTCTTTAAGTAACATGATTGAATATGCCTCTCCAGATGAAGTTTATAATCTAGCAGCACAGTCAGATGTAAGAGCTTCATTTGATCAGCCTGGATTGACAAAAGAAATAAATTGGCTTTGGGTTGAAAGATTAATTGATTCCATTTATGTAAACTCAAAAGACATAAAATTATACCAAGCATCAACATCGGACTTATTTGGAAAGATAAAAGAAACACCTCAATCAGAAAAGATGCCTTTTAATCCTGTAAGTCCGTATGCAAAGTCCAAATTAAAAGCACATAATGCAGTAAAAAGATTAAGAGAAAATGGATTGTATGCTTGTTCTGGAATTTTATTTAATCATGAAAGCCCAAAAAGAGGTCTAGATTTTGTTACAAGAAAAATAACAGATGGAGTTGTAAGAATAAAATTAGGAATTCCTCAAAGAAAAACTGGAAAAGATTTTTTAGAAATAAAAATTTAGATGCAAAAAGAGATTGGGGTCATGCAGAAGATTATGTTGAAGCAATGCATTTAATGCTTCAACAAGAAAAACCAAGAGATACGTAATTTCAAATAGGAGTATCTCATTCTGTTAGAGAATTTATAGAATCTGCTTGCTAAGTTGCAGGAGTAAAAGTCAACTGGGAAGGAGAAGGAATAGAAGAAGGTTATGATGAAAAGGGTAATTTAATATTTGCAATTAATGAAGAATTATTCAGACCAACAAAAGTTCATTATCTAAGAGGGGATTCTTCAAAAGCAAGAGAAGAGCTAAGGGTGGTCTCCAAAGACAACTTTTGAACAATTAGTCAAGGAAATGGTAAAATTTGATCTGGATAAATTAAGAAAATTAACTTAATAAGAAGTCCACTATTTTTTTTGTAAGTCCTCTTTCTCCATAAGGATTTTTATAATCTTTTATTTCAAAATTTTTATTTAAATACTCTTTAATCTTTTCTTCAGTTTTTTTAACATCAAGTTTAGATAAAAATTGAAAATTGGTTTTTAGTCCTTCAGGTCTTTCTGTAGAATATCTAAGAATTATGCAAGGTTTACCAAAGATCAGACTTTCTTCTTGCATGCTTCCACCATCACATACAATCAAAGAGCATTTGCTCATATGATAAATAAAAGAGATATAATCTATTGGTTTAATTATTCTAACCTTTTTAGAAGAATTTAATTTTTCAAGCAATCCAAAATTTTTAATTTTATGGAGGGTATTATCGTGGACTGCAAAAAAAGTAGGAATTTCAATTTTGTTTATTATTTCAATTATTTTTTCCATTCTTTCCTTACTAACTAGGTTTTCGTGCCTATGTACTGTAACTA
>Ga0209541_10002876_pt1 | contig 32191 bp, 36 predicted proteins | sample RifCSPlowO2_01_FD_184027 | JGI IMG/M metagenome (GOLD analysis project Ga0209541, IMG submission 184027) | Groundwater microbial communities from Rifle, Colorado - Rifle CSP2_plank lowO2_0.1 (SPAdes) (version 2) | ecosystem: Environmental > Aquatic > Deep subsurface > Groundwater | place... | reverse complement strand
GGGACTTGGTTTTAATAGAAACTGGGGTTTTGTAGGTGTTTATTTCCTTGTTGCTCGTACGCGATCGGCGTCCGTCAAATACTGCTTACGGAGGCGTACTGATTTAGGCGTAATTTCCAAGTACTCGTCCTCGGTCATCGTCTCGAGACCACGCTCAATAGAAAGGTCGTAAGGAGGCGTAAGGGTGATTGCTTCATCGGTGCCCGATGAACGCATATTGGTGAGCTGTTTGCCCTTGGTAGGGTTTACCTGCATCTCATCGCCCTTGGCGGTGTTACCAATAACCTGACCTTCGTAGACTTCAATACCGGGCCCAATGTAGAGCGTACCGCGATCCTGAAGGTTGTATAGCGAAAAGCCAAGAGCTTTCCCCGAGGCCATAGAAACCATCGAGCCGGCTGAGCGCTTTACAATCTCGCCCGCGTACTCGCGGAACTCGACGAAACGACTCGAGAGAATACCATCGCCCTTGGTATCCACCACGAACTGTCCGCGATAGCCAAGGAGTCCACGCGTGGGGATATTGAACGTAAGACGAACGATACCGTTCTCTTCCTTCATATTCACCATCTCCGCCCTACGTTTACCAAGCTTTTCAATCACTGCACCTGACGACTCAACCGGTACATCGATAATAAGCTCCTCGTACGGCTCCATTTTGACGCCTTTTTCTTCTTTGATAATAACCTGTGGCTGTGACACCTGAAGCTCAAATCCCTCACGACGCATCTGTTCCAAAAGGATTGAGACATGGAGCTCTCCACGACCGTACACCTTGAATGAATCCATGGCGGAAAAATCAACCTTGAGGCCCACGTTGACCTCGAGTTCACGATCAAGACGATCACGAATCTGACGAATCGTTACAAACTTACCTTCGCGTCCTGCAAAAGGAGAATCGTTCACGAAAAAATTAAGCGAAATGGTTGGTTCATCGACTTTGATAGCAGGGAGGGCCTCCTGGTCTGCTCCTGCGCAAATAGTCTCACCAATATAGATATCGGGGAGTCCAGCAACCATGACGATATCGCCAGCAACGGCCGTTTCAACTTCTTTACGCTCAGTCCCCTCAAAGGTGCAGAGTTTGGTAATTTTACCCGTGCGCGCTTCGCCGGTAGGCTTTTTAATAGTAATCGTTGATCCAGCGCGAAGGGTACCTTCATAGATACGGCCAACGGCAAGACGGCCGAGGAAGTTGTCGTAGCCGAGGTTGAATGGCTGCATACGTACGGGTGCCGAAGCATCTGCTTTTACGGCAGGAACTTTTTCCAAAATAACATCGAGGAGTGGGTCGAGGTTGGTCGACTCTTCATCAAGCGTACGCTTTGCAATACCCTGGCGGCCGATTGCGTACACGGTGGTAAAGTCGAGCTGTTCATCCGTTGCGCCGAGCTCAAAGAAAAGCTCAAACACCTCGTCGTGCACTTCCTGAGGGCGTGCAGCTGGCTTGTCGATTTTGTTCAAAACGACAATAGGTTTCAGTCCGAGCTCGAGAGACTTCTTGAGTACGAAACGAGTCTGGGGCATAGGACCCTCTTGTGCATCCACAAGGAGAAGCACGGTGTCGATAGAACGGAGCACGCGCTCAACCTCAGAACCAAAGTCTGCATGGCCCGGTGTGTCCACGATGTTGATTTTCGTGTCTTTATAAAAAACTGAGGTGTTCTTTGAGTAAATGGTGATGCCACGCTCAAGCTCGAGAGCGTTTGAGTCCATCGTGGTTCCCTCTTTGGTCATGCCGGTCTGGCGCATCAAAGCATCGGTCAAGGTGGTCTTGCCGTGGTCAACGTGGGCGATAATAGCGATATTTCTAATTTCCATAGGGTTTAAAAGATAAAGGGTTCTGCCTATATTAGCTCCTCGGCTCGGAAATAGCAAAGAGTACTTTACTATTTCACTCGCCCTACGTCGCCAATAAGAAAAACTGCTGGGTCCCAGCAGAATTACTAGTACAGTATAGCAAATCTTAACGATTTAGTCAAAAAATCCACTCGGGTTGTTCCGAAGTGGAATACGCACTACAGATGGACTACTGCTCAAATCGTCGTGGTAGCGGGGCCGCTTGACGTTGGTGCTGATATTACTGAATAACAAAATGTTTGAACAAATAAGACAATCTGCTAAACTCTTACCATGCAAGACTTGTCGAATTACGAAAAATTAAAAGACGACACGCAAAAATTTTACAATACTGTTGGTAGAATATTTTCTCCGGCACTTGACCAAGAAATACATTTCCCGTCAGAGGGTTTCAATCATATCGTGTTTAAGGGGTCGCGATCAGAAAGGGAAAAATCATCACAAATGTTGCGATTCAAACTCCTCCCTCTGGCAGTTAGACTCATAGAACTTTCTACAACTCATCAAGAATTTGAAGAAACTCTCAAGGAATTTGAAGTAAAAGCCTACAAAAAGAGACTCTGTAAAACAAAAACTGTTGCCTACTGGGGAATTATCGCGATTATCAATGGAAGAAAGATAAAAGTTATTATCAGAAAAATAGGGAATAATGGCACGGCGCATTTTTGGAGTATTGTCCCAGCATGGGTAACCAACAAACATCGCGACATCAAACTATTTAGAACGATGAAAGGAAACCCTGAGGAAGACTAGCGGTAACTCAATGACGCACCGGCACAAGAAAAAACACCAAGCTGATCTAAGGGTTTGGTGTTTTTTCTTGTGCCTGCCTTCGGCTTATGTATTAGCCGAATAGGGCTGACGCCCCACAAGCACCTTTCTAATATAGCAGAGGTTCCAGAAATTATCAACTCCTTGCTACAGTAAGCTATTGCGTAACCGTCGTAGTTGCCGTATCGTCCTGTGTTTCTATTGTAAGTAGCTCAGGCGAGAGGACATTCACAACACGCTCTGCAGTTGTGGTGGCGTTGTTTTGATCAATGACCGAGTATGTAATCGTATGGGTTCCTTCTACGGAAGTATCAAGACTGATCTGACTAATGTCGAGTTCCACTCCCCCGTCGATTGATGCTTTGATACCGAAGTTTTTTGCGGACTCTGGTGAGATAATCAGTGCACCAAGGTCGCCGTATGTGTCGCCGATGTTGAGCGTTGCGGGATTGTTGCCGTTGATGGAGATGGTGATGGGGGTTGAGGTTGCCGTAGTGTCCACTGTCATTGAGGTGCCGCTCACCGTGTTCCTTCCAGAAAGGAGCGAGTCCAACTGAGCTTTATCAATACATGTCTTGGCGCCTGATGCGTCTCTCACGCAAAGCTCCTCTGTTTCCACAGACTTAGCAAAAAACTTTGTGATCCCATTCGCCGTGTCCGCAAGCCACCCCGTCATCCGATCAAAGAACCTCCCTGCAAATGTCTTCTCTCCTGTCGCGTCAGCCATTGCGGTGGTAGTAGAAGCAAGTCCTTCAAGATTGAGGTCAAGCTCCTTGAGCCCTTGGAGGGTTAGAATAGGGAGCATTGAGTAGTTGACGCCGAGGTAACCGTTTGAGGTAGTGGCAACCATCCCCGGAAGTACCCGTTCTACATCTTGTGCAATGAGACCATAGTTAAGTGTGGTGGTGGAGTTATGGAGTTCATTGCCCGCCAAGTCATTCCAATAGAAGGTTGATGGGGTGAGCTGTACCAGGCCTGGGAGTACACTGCCTAACGGCTGAATGTTTGTCTTGAGGGACGCATCCGATGAACACACACCCGTAAGCGCCGTACCCGCAAAGTTTTCCACGCAACCGTTAGTTCCCGAGGTCCCCACGCGAATGTCACCGATAACTTGCAAAGATTTTGCAGGTGCTGCAGTGCCGATGCCGACGTTGCCCGTGTTTCGCACTGTGAATAATGTTGTTGTTGCGCTTGCGGTGGAGCTTGCGATGGCAAAGAGGGTGGTGTTGGTCTCGTTACTGTTAGCGTGGACGGAGAGTTTGGCATATGGGGTGGTGGTGCCGATGCCGATTTTACCAGTTGAGATGGCCGCCCCTGTTCCATCCAATCCTGTGCCGTAGATAAGGTTACCAATATTGAGCTGGTATGAAGCTGTCGAATTTGGAACCATCACATCGTTACCAATGGCAATATTCCTAGAACCAGTTGTAACCTGGTTGTATGAGGCAGAATTAGTAGACTGGCCAATGAATACATTGCGTGTGCCAGTCGTTACACCGTAGCCAGACTGGTAACCAATGAAAGTATTGTAATCAGAGCCCGTCGCTGCCTTATAGCCAGCAAAATAACCAAGATAGACACCTCCTTGATTGCTGTATGCTATTGAATTACCTTGAGCGGCATACGCTCCGACAGCAACCGTGCTAGTCGCAGAATTATTGTAGTTGAGTGCATTCATCCCCATAGCGACATTATAGGAACCAGTGGTATTTTGTGAAAGCGCATAAGCGCCAACCGCGCTATTCCTCTCGCCGATGGTGTCATTATAAAGAGACTGTAGACCGACCGCGGAGTTATACGAACCCGTCGTTACAAAGCGTGCCGCATTTTGTCCTAGCGCTGAATTTGCTGTTCCTGTTGTTAGGTAATACAAACTATTTATTCCTACGGCGACATTGTTTATCGCAGCAGCAGAAATTGGACCGCCAGACAACGCACCATCGCCAATAGCAATCGAATTAAAGCTAGTTGACGTAGCAGACATCCATGAAGCTGCGCCACTTGAGCCCACAGAAAGGGTTGTATTGGTGGTTGATGCGTAAAGGATGGTGATGCCATTTTGTTGAAACCCTGAGTATTTATCAGTATTAACAAATCCACTCACATTTACTGATTGCGCAAATAGGTTTTGTAAATTATTGGTTGTCACAAGGGTCGCCAAATACCCCTGAAGAAGACTTATGTTTTGAAAAACATATTTTGCTACAACTACATACCCAGCAGTATTAAGATGAACAATCGAGTCAGCTCTTAGTGAGGTAGGCGGCACATCATTATTTATATCAGTAGTATCTTGAGCGGTTGGCGTTATTCCTGCGTCTGACAAACCATTCGTGATGAGATATGTGCGTACGTCAAGGTAATGACTTCCATAGACAGCGGCAAGATCAGTGTTCAGTTGTGTTATTGTAGTATAATTTGCATTCCCTGATGGTTCCCCTGGTCCATTTAACACACTTAGGACGATGTAGTTACTATTACCAACTGACGTTAGCGCGGCAACCATCGTAGCAATGTCAGCCTTTACCGTTGTGGGGCTTGAGTAATTGTTACGCCCCGCCCAAATAATCGTTGGGTAACTATATTTATCAGTAGCTGCAATCATGCGATTCTTGATTCCAGTACTTGTTTCACCACCAACTCCCCCATTGTAGATATTCTTATTAGTCAACAGAGCGAGCTCTTTCAAATATGCGACACCTGAGCCTCCTGTGAGACTATCCCCCCACGCTGCAATATTCATATTGTTAATGACATCAGCCCTTGATGCATATGTTAGACCAAGGTTACTCCTTGTCGTCGAAGTCGCTCCAACATTCAATGCACCGCTGAAGTAACCATCACCCGTAACAGATAGCGTAGTAAAGGGACTTGTCGTCCCAATTCCCACATTTCCTGCCACACGATAGACATCACTCCCCGAGAGGGTCCAGCTTCCGACAGAGCCGCCGATAACCGAGCCTGCCCAGTAGAGGTTGCCGGAGTTACTGTAGAGTCTGTTGGTGGTGACACTTGGGGCGGAGACATCAGCAAGGTAGGTAACACCATTGACTGCAAAGGTGTCTGAAGGGGTGGTGGTGCCTATGCCGAGAGTAGTGAAGGATCCAGTGGTACCTACGAGGTCGCCCGACATGGTGCCACCTGCCGTAGGGAGGTACCCTGCAATAGTGGAACCGGTAAGGGAGGCGTTGGTGATGGTGGGTGACGAGAGGGTGACGGAAGAGAGATTGTTGATGCGGTTCATCGGTGCCATCGCGAGGTAAAGGGCATTGTTGTCCGCGGTGGCTTGTGTTTTGCCTCTCGCAATCTCGCTTAAAAGTTCGCTACGGAGAGCGGTAATTTGAGTTTCGAGGTCGGTGGCGGTAACGCCAGAAAGGAGCCGTGTGCTTGTCGTAGTAACAACGACTTGAGTGGGCGGTCGCGTGGGTGCTACAGTAGGCACTGACACCTTTTGTGGAGGAGTAAAGGTAGTAACAACAGGAGAAGGTGGCAGTGGAACACTTGGAGGTTGAACCTCCAAGCTGGGATTTGCTGCGGGAACCTCTGGCGCGGGTGTATTAAAAAGATTATTCCAGAAATCTTGCACGGCGGTGTACACCGAGGCAGCTTGTGTTCGCAAGGGAGACAAAAGTCTGCTTTGTGCAGGTGTAGGAATTTCTGCTGCAAAACTTACGGGAGACTTATAGAGTACCCCCCCCCCGAGGATGAGTGACAACGTGAGGACAAAAATAACTCTGCGAGGATTCATATATATGAGTATACTAAATGCGTATGGTGCGTGCAAATGTATTTTAAAGATTAAGGAACTGATTCACTTCTATATTCGCCTGTTTCAAGATGCTTCTCACTGTTCCCTCTGGCATATCACCGCTATGTTTTGGAATGGTGGTGTATCTATCTGTGTTCTCGCTGTACCAAATCTCGTGACTTCCTTTTGCTTCCCTGAAAAACTCAAAACCAAACTCCTGCAACTTTTTTGCAATTTCTCTATATTTAAATCCTGACAATTTCCCCATACTAAAACTACGCCAAGATTACCATTGGGTAAGTAATTCGCTCCTGTTGCTGAACCTTCCCTCTTTGAGCAGAGAGAAGTTTCCGCGCGATATCCTCCGCAATTTCAACTGTTTTTTCGAAGGTTTTTGCCTGAGCAACAAGCCCTTGGACATCTCGGCTCGTAGCCAAATAATATCCTTCGGGGAGTTTTTCAATATCAAGCGTTATGTGAATCTCTTTTTTCATACATTCATACTAACAAAATCGGGTGCTTTTTCAAACTTTGGTCTGATAACTTTTTCTGTCTACACCTAATTAAGAATTCTCAAGAGGATCGATCATCGTGGTTTGGATGGTGGCGGCCTTGCTCATCACCTGGTCTCCATATGTTTTCGCCCATGATGAATTCGCACATGACGAACCAGAAAAATACTTACATGCGGCATTACGCTCTGCACTGTACGAGCTTGCCTTTGCCCCGTTGTCTTTGAGCAAGAACCCTGCCGCCATGAACGCGTCACGAGGGTTCCAGGGGTCTGCGGTGTCAGTACTCAATGCCCTTGTGATAAATTTTTCGTAGAGCACCCATGTGGAAGGAATGAACTGCGCTGGCCCCATAGCACCACCGTACCCTGCTTGTTGAGGACATGACACGGGTGTAGTATATGGGTCACGCCCAAGTCTTTCCATTAAATCCAAAAACGGTTTTACATCTCCTTTGTTAACATCCTCTCTGCGCTTCACTGCCATCACATTCGCAAAAAAAGTTCCCGTGTTTTTCCCAACGCCACTTCCCGTAGCTGGGTCCTTCAAATAGCACGAACCCTGGTTTTTCCCAAAGCCAGACTCTTGCATAAAAATAGCAAGGAGGAACGCTGGCCGAACGCCCGTCTTTTGGGAAACAGTTTTTGCATAATCATACGCCTGACCAAAGGGGATTTCGCCAGAATCACGGAGTGCAAAGAGTGCGGCACGAATTTTTGCGGCAGCAGCCTGTTTTTCTTGAAGCACTTTTTTATAGGCTGCCTCCTGCCCTTTGGTTACCTTCAACACCCGCGCCTTTTCAGCTTCCTTCGAATCGAGGAACTTTTTTTCAAGCTCCTTCTGGTAGCGCATATCCGTTTCTTTGTCCTTTTTTTCCTCAAGCGCCGTCTTTGCCTCTTCGGTTATTTTTTTAGCGGTATCAACCTCCTCGATTGATTTACCTATAGCTTCCTCAACAGACTGAAACGCGTCGACATCAACAAAAAACTCCGAAAGGGGTTTATCAGAAAGGGCTACCTCGGCAAGAGAATACGAGTCAAGCTCGTCGGTGCGACGAAGGAGCGCTGCAAGAGAATCTCGCTCACGGTCAATTTTTGCCGAATATTTGGTGATGGTTTGTTTTTTTACACCAATGTCTTCAGTGAGTCCTGAGATGGCAATATTGCGGGCTTTAATAGAGAGTTTTGCTTTTTGAATTTGCGCATTCAAAATATCTACGTCACGCTTAAGTGTCGCGCCTTCACTTTGTTTGCTTTTAACGAGCGCGTCTTGAATTTTTATTTCTTTTTCAGTCTGCGCTAATTCTGCTTCAAGCTTTGTACGGCACGCAGCGTCGCACGGCGCGGTCTGCGCAATGGCGACCGAAAATAAACCCCCAAAGGCGGCTACGAGCAATAGAAAAAACACGGTGAGCTTGGTAGGCAAACTTTTTTGCATGTATATTTCATTATAACAAAAAAACCGCCCCGAGAGTATCCCGTGGCGGTTTTTGCTCAGCGTGCGGTCTTTATTCCGCAGCCTCCTCTTCTTCCTTCTTGCCCTTCTTTTCAACTTCGATTGATGCGAGGTCCATAACAACAGGAGTTTCTGCCTCCTCTTTGGCTACCGCGATTGCGGCAACAACCTCGTTTGCGTGGGTTACCAATGTTACGCCCTTTGGAAGGACAATGTCACCTGCGGCAATCTGGCCGTCGAGAGTAGCGAGGGCTGAAACATCAACCGTTACGCCGTGAGGAAGGTTCTCTGGGAGTGCCTTCACTTCGATCTCGTGGAGTGCCTTAACAAGTGTAGCGCCGAGGTCTTTCACAGCAGGGGCAACACCGATGAATTCAACAGGTACGTGAACCGTAACTTCATGGCCTTTTTCGATAACATAAAAGTCAGCGTGAATAGGCTCGCCTTTTACAGGGTCAATCTGAACCTCCGTAATGAGCGCGTTTACCTTACCCTTAGGCATTTCAAGGACTACCACCGTTGATTCGCCTGCGGCCTTCCATACTTTCTTGAATTCATTCAAGGGGAAAACACAGGGTGTTGCCTCTTGTTTGTGACCGTAATAAACTGCGGGAATAAAACCCTGGGCGCGCACTTCTGCGAGCTTTGCCTTTCCTTCACGAATTTCTCCTTTGAGTGTGATTGTCATATTGGGCTATTATACGGGTTTTTGTAAAAAAGGCAAGAGGTGGCGCGCTTTCGCGGCCACCTCTTGCCTTTTGGGGGTACTTTTAGAGAAAATTAAAGAGTCTCATCCTCTTTTCCACCACGGCCGCCACCGCATCAACGGCTGGCTTCATAAATTTGTAGGGTGCTGTTTCGTCAGGATTCTCGTTCAAGTATGCCTTGACCGCATCGTGGTACGCCACACGAATCTCAGTGTTGATGTGAATAATACCAATCCCCGCCTTGATAGCAGCCTGGAAATCCTCATCGCTTGTTCCTGATCCGCCGTGAAGCACGAGAGGTACCCCTGCCGCCTGGCGCACTTCTTTAATACGCTCAATATTGAGGCGTGGCTCGGGAGCGTTGCGGAGCATGCCGTGAATGTTCCCTACTGACGGTGCAAAAAGGTCGATGCCCGTTTCTTTTACAAAACGCGCCGACTCCTCGCCGGTCGTGAGATTTTCAAGCGATACACCTTCAGGAACCTCGTCAAGAACCTTTGAGCCCGACCCAATATAGCCGAGCTCTGCCTCCACAATAATTTCAGGGTTCACGCTGCGCGCATATTCCACACACTGCTTGGTAATGCGCGCATTTTCCTCAAACGAAAGCTTCGCCCCGTCAAAAATAACCGCATCAAACCCTGCATCAATAGCCTCCTTTACCCGCTCAAAGGAATACGAGTGGTCGGCGTTGAGATATATTGGGTATCCCTCGTCACGCACCGTCTTTACAAGAGCAACCGCCTGCGGAATACCTACAAAATCGCGCTCCCCTTCTGATACGCCGATAATGACGGGTACACCCGCTGCCTTGGCCCCTTTGATGACCCCCCAGAAGCCCTCCATGTCTGAAATATTAAAATGTCCGACGGCAACCCCCTTTTCTTCTGCCATCCGAATTGTCTCGCGTAATGTTGGTACTGTGTTCATATATATGTAGTTATGTTTTCTAGTATACCATAATGAAATAATGGTGGTATACTAGAGGGAATTAATCAGTAATAGAAATCATATATGGAGAATCAGTTAGACTTTGTAGGAATCGGTGATACCGTTGTCGATGCATTTATCCGCCTCAAAGAGGACCAGGCGCATACCACGTGCCGTATTGATACGGGCGCATGCGAGATTTGTATGCCATTTGGCGCAAAAGTTCCTTTTGATTTTGTGACGGTATGTTACGCCGTGGGCAACAGTGCCAACGCCTGTGTTTCTGCTTCACGCCTTGGTCTCAAGAGCGCCCTCATCACCAATCTCGGCAACGACGAGGATGGCAAAAAATGTCTCGCATCGCTCAAGAACGACGGCGTCGGTACGCAGTATATAAAAGAGTACGATGGCATCAAAACCAACTACCACTATGTGCTCTGGTACGACAGCGAGCGTACGATTCTCATCAAGCACGAAGATTTCCCTTACACGCTTCCCCTTGGCGATGTCGGACCACGCTGGCTCTACCTCTCATCGCTCAACGAAAAGTCACTTGCCTATCATCACGAAATCGCCGCATATCTTGCAAAGCACCCTGAGACAAAACTTTCATTTCAGCCGGGCGGTTTTCAGATTAAACTTGGTGTCGAAGCACTCAAAGATCTCTACGCACACACCGAAGTTTTCTTTTGTAATGTCGAGGAAGCACGTCTCATTTTAAAAACAGAGGAGCTCGAACCAAAGAACCTTGTAAAAATGATGGCGACACTTGGGCCAAAAATTGTCGTTATTACCGACGGTCCCAAGGGAGCGTACGTGTACGACGGTGTAGATGCGTGGTTTATGCCCATCTACCCCGACCCTGTTCCTCCGTACGAGCGTACGGGAGCCGGCGATTCATTTGCCTCAGCATTTATTTCAGCACTCGCCCTCGGAAAAACCCCGAGCGAAGCGATTGCCTGGGCACCTATCAACTCGATGTCCGTCGTTCAAAAAGTAGGCGCACAAGAAGGCCTCCTCACCCGTGAAGCCCTCGAGAAATTCCTCGCCGAAGCCCCCGCCGACTACAAAGCGGTTAAGCTCGATTAACAAAACTTAAAAAAACCGCCTTCGTTCAGAAGGCGGTTTTTTATTAAAACAAAAACACCCCGCGAAAACTTGCGGGGTGTGAAATGATACAGAGTGATACACGTTATCGAACTTTAGAAGGTTCTGTAACTGAAGGTCGGTGGAGACGACGAGAGTGGTGTACCGAAGGTGTTGTGCACAGAAAAAGAATATCCTCCATACACTGGGTCATGTACTGCAGTTACGCCGGCAACGGGAATAATAATCTGATAATTCAGGATACCACCCGAAGAGAGAATGGGGATTGTGTATTTGCTCACAATATTTCCCGCCTTGATCTCCAATACTGCGGTGCTCGGCCCTTGTCCGCGAGCATATACGACCCCAATCGTATATGAGTCGGTGAGTTCTGAACAAGAGGCGACATATCGCTCTGGCCCATAACCCGCGGAATCTATAAGATCGAACTTGCCTGCGGTACCAACAGGTGACAAAGATGTTGCTTGTGCGCCGTTATGCTCGTACACATGAAGATCCATATCTTGCCCTGCTCCAGGCGTAAGAGTAACAGAGATGGCGGTTTCATTGGAATACACCGGCGGGTGAACGCGGCTGTGCATCATCGTCACAATGTTTTGCGTGATGATATCCACCGTATTGCTTCCCGGTGCCAAATACTCTCCGACAAAACTATGTTTCAATATGTCGTGAGATATCCACGTACTCACTTCGTTGGTTGCATTTGGTTCCAAGGGAAGATTGACTACCAAATCAAAGTCTATCAGACCAAAGCCTTGAATGGCTTGCTGGATGGCCTTGATTACCAGATCTTCCTCAAGGGTTGTGTACGGCCCGTCCCCGCCAACAAAACTTGTTGGGTTGGCGACGGAAACAATACCAAACCCTTGCATTTGCGCAGAACTCAGCTCACTGAAAAGGATGTTCCATTCCGCGTTCGCAAAAAAGTTCCCTTGAGAGTGAGCAATGGTAACAACATTCTTTCCTTCCTTGATACTTTTATTATAAAGATCAAGATGTTCATTGAGGTCAGCACTTCCCACAATGCTCGAAAAGTCGAATGCTCCGGCAAGCCGAAGCATTTCATTCTGAAAGAAGTCAGGCATCATATCTATCCCGCCAAGCCACCGCCAAAAAGAGACAGCGACATTGTCAGACAAAGCTTTTTGCTTCGCGGATTCATACAGGTCATTCAAGAGTCCGTACGTTTTATTTTCCGCAAGGTCAAAGTCGAGTAAAGCAAATTCCTCCGGAGGTAATGTTGCGTGGAGCAACATCTCGATTTTTTCTCGAGATTTTACAGCATCATCATGATCATTCATAACGCCGTTACCGAATACCACGACTGTTCTTGGGCTGGGGGTGCCAACACAGAATGGTTCACTCGCAGTCGCTTCCGTAAAAGATACGAGAAGCATGAGAGCCGCACAGAGAATGTGTTTCATTGTTCACCTCCTTGAGATGATTAGTTGGGGAGTGTTGAGGGATTAACCGCACACGTTGATGCACGCTGGTCATAAGGGGTTCCGTGGAACACCTCGCCACCGAGCTTATCATTGTAGGCGAAATACGCCTTTATGCGCTCGTCGGTGTTGAGGATTACAGATTTCAGCTCCACTTGCGGTTTATCCATGGCTTCAACGGATCCAAAAGTGTACACAAGGCACGTGATTGCCAAATCAGCTTCACGCCCATGTTGTACGGACTTCACCTTGTCCTGAGCATCAACAAGTGCTGCTTCCACAACTTTCGCATACTGAAAGAGTGCCGCGCGTTCCTTTGCCGAGTTGGGGTGTGTCGCCTCAATGTATTGTCGTACATGCAGTGGCAACCCAACACCATTGGTGTCCGTTGGCGTTATGTCGGGGATTACTGGCGCAGGCTTGGGCGTTGGTACAGGCGTCGTAGACGACACTTCACCACTACTGCTACCTCCCCCGCCACCGCATCCGCTGATCGAACATACCCCCGCAAGAGCGAGGACGCCGAGGATGATGCCGAGTGCGTACTTGAAGATTGATTTCTTTGGTTCCATAATGTTGCTCCTTATTGAGAGGTTACGATATATAGTGTATCACAAAGAACTAACACACTGCGAGTGACTTTACCACAAATATGTACCTCTGACAACCATCGCTAAAATCTTAGGGGCGCTCTCTTTATTTCAACGGTATCTTGTGTGGTTAGAGTTTTTAAATATTCGCTATCGAGACCTTGAATTTCCCAAATTTTTAAACTGAGTTCAGAACCTACAAGAAACACCAACGCATCAGCATCTACAACAATAGAAACTCCTACCAACCCAGGAACGCCGCCGTCATTAATAGGGGTAGCTTGCGTTATATTGAGATTAGCAGGAAGCGACTGTATAAATTGTTTTTGCAACTCAACATTAGACGTTTGATGCTCAGTATCATAAAGCGCTACAACAACTTTCATTGTTCCTTTGTTTTCCAAATATCTAAACATTTTTTCAATATGCGGTGTCATTTTATTAATGCATACGCTTCCTGGATCCTGCACAACATCCAAAAGTGTTGTTGAGAGCAGACCTTTTGAATCTTCTAATACAGCCATCAAATACCGGCTGCCTCCTATCTGAGCAGCTCCATACGGTTCAACCTTATATATTTCCTTCACCGTAAATTGAGTCGCCGCAGGAATATAAGAAAGATTTTTGGTATTATTTTTATAAAAATGAAATCCTAAAGAATCAAGATCTTCAATACACTCCAAGTCACGATTTATCTCAAGGTCCCTATCTGACCCACCACACCCCTCACAGTCACGACTATACGCAAGAGGTAAGTTAAATGAAAACTTAGTACCCAAGAGAGGGTTCTCAGGTTGTGGAACAGACCTACGCCCTGAATGTACAACAAAAGATATTGGTTTCCAAAGGGAAACAACTATTGTAATGATAATGACAATTACAAGAGCGATGAGATAGTAAGTTTTCTTACCACTTTCTTCTTTTAATTCTGCTGTTGCCTTATCTTCACCATCTCCTATAAAGCCCCTGAGGTATCCGTAGACCAGAAATAATGGGCCGACAGCAGGCGCAAAGTATAACAGGAGTCCGATAGGAAACCCAATTACAAACATAAGAAGACCGAACCACACAATAGTGCGAGACTTCCCTGCCTTTACCCAAAATAAATACAAAATAAAAAAATAGGTCAAAAAACCAAGAATAGAGAGTGCCCATGATGGGAAAGTATCATTGAGGAGAGATTTTAAAGCTCCCGTAGTTCCAATCGTTCCAAACGAAACAACAAGAAACTTCTCCACTAATTCTAAAAATTTTTTCATTGATTTGATACCTACTATTATACCCTGCTTATTAATATTTTGCATCAAATTTTCCAAGGACTCCCCTTGGATTCCTCTTACATATCAACTTGTTTGCACACCTCCAAGGGAAATTCTTTGCCTTCAACCCAATCGCGCAAAAGCTCGTAGGCGCGTAGAGAAATAAATTCTTCAGGGAGCATTTTCGATAATTCTTCTTTGGTAAACCAGCGTACTTCGAGAACAGATTCACCATGCAGCTCCTGCTCTACGGCGGAGGCAGGCCTTGCGCCCGCACCGTCTGCGTGGGCAAGAAAATTGAATTGAACTCTTCTTTTGTCGGCTTCTTCTGAAACATACACACCGAGAGAATGTATAAGTGTCACATCCAAAGAAGCTTCTTCTTTACATTCTCGTATTGCAGTGGTAAATATTGTCTCCCCGCTATCGTGTGATCCTTTGACGATGTTCCAAAGCGGCGTCGGATTCTTTGCGAGTTTCTCCTTGATGAGCAAAGCTCTCCCGTCTTCGTCAACAATAATGACACCAACTTTTATTTTTGTGTCCATAGTAAATAATCAGAATTACACCAACCCAATGTGCAGCTCGTAGCTGTGGCGGTAGATGCCGTTTTTGATCTTCATCAGCTCGTCGTGGTTTCCCTCTTCCGCAATCTTTCCTTTTTCGATTACAAAGATGCGGTCTGCTTTTCGCACGGTACTCAGGCGATGCGCGATGATGAACGTCGTGCGCCCTTTCATAAGCTTTTCCAAAGCCTCACTCACTTTACGCTCGGTCTCGCTATCGAGCGCGCTCGTTGGCTCATCGAGAATCAAAATCTTTGGGTCACGCAATATCGCACGGGCAATAGCCACGCGTTGTTTCTGTCCCACCGAAAGCTTCACTCCGCGTTCTCCCACCACCGTATCGTACCCCAAAGGCATCGCGGCGATAAACTCATCTGCGTGCGCTTCGTGCGTAGCGCGAATAATATCTTCGTCAGATGCACTCGGTGATCCGTATCGTATATTTTCTTTTATTGTATTGTTGAAAAGTGCTACCTCCTGAGGCACCATGGCAATATTCTTTCGTAAATTAGTGAGGTGAAGCTTGCGCGTATCGACACCATCAACGAGTACGCGCCCTTTCGAGGGGAAATAATACCCAGAGATAAGAGAAATGGCAGTACTCTTTCCCACGCCAGACTCGCCAACAAATGCCACGACCTCTCCGGCACGCACTTTAAAATCAACCCCCGAGAGCACATCTGGCTGACCTTCGCCATACGTAAAAGAAACATTTTCGAAAACAATTTCTCCGGAAAAATGCTCGGGGGTTATGGCCCCTTTAGGCTCATACACCTCTTCTTGCGCATCAAAAATCTCCTCTGCTTGCGCCGCTATGGTAAGCCCGTTTTGAATCGTCTGCCAACTATGCCCGAGCGATACAAAGGGGCCAAAAAACATCATTGCATAACCATTGAGTGCAACAAGCTCCCCTACGGTGATAGTGCCGTTTGAAACAAACTGTACGGAAAAAATAAATATTGCGAGTTGCGTCGCAAGTACAATCATGCGCTGGAAGAAACCTATGTTACTCCAAGTACGGTCAATCTGCTCCCACAAGCGTGCAGTCCTCACCATGAGTGCGTTACTCACCGCATGACTCTCATAGTCCTCAGTGGCTGCCTGTTTTACACTCTCGATTTGCATTACCGCTTGAGCAGCATCATCCCATCCTTCATTCCACGACTTATGCGCTGCAATATCAACCGCTACAATAGGGAGAAGTATTCTCGACAAAAGTGCTGCATATAAAACAACCCCCGCTACCAAAATACTTGCAAGAAACGTATTGATACTTGCTGCAAGCGTGATACCAATAATGATGCTAAGAAATTGCGGAGCAACCTCGGCGACCGTTCTCACAATAGCTGAAACTCGCCAGCTTGTGGCCCCTATTTTTTGCATCACGCCGTTTATATGTACACTTTTGTGGTACACAAGAGGCGCACGCAGTAAATGTATAAATCCGTTTGTCTGAATATTTAATGACACCCCTGTATCTACACGCCGACGCAGACGATCCATAACCCAGTCAATGTTGTTCGCCACTAGCTGCACAAACACCCACGCACCAAGCAAAACTCCCCAGAGCGGGAGTGTGCTCGTCACCAACGTGTGCTCCCCTTGAGAGAGTTCAATAAGCGTGTCAAAGAAACGTCCCGTCACGTACGGGACAAACCCGTTCGCCAGTGCTGAAATAACACCCAAAAACACCAGGACAGTAAGTTCCTTTTTAAATGGCCACACATGTCGCCATATAGCCCGCAACCCCTTTTTCATCTCCTCTTTTTCGGTGTGTGGGCTTTTTTCTGTTTGCTTTTCCTCAGACATATAGGCCGTATTGTAGCACAGGGTATGATTTAGGACTTATTCTTACTTTAGATTAACTTTTAATTCTCGCGCTCTTTCCATAATCCTATCGCCAATACTTCCCCAGTCAAAATATTGTTTATATTCATCGGGGTCGATAAGTTTTATTTCTGCTACCGTGTCAGCGGGGTCACATACAAATGGCCCGTATGGTTGCACCGAGCACACATAGCGAAGCTGGTAGTAAAAACTATCGTCACGCGTATCAATAACCTTCTGAACTCCAACCGGCAGAAACGACATCACTTCCATATTTGCTTCTTCTTGTATTTCTCGCACCAATGTTTGCTCTAGTGTCTCTCCTTTTTCAATAGTCCCCCCAATAAGTCCCCAATTTTTCTTTTTACCATTGTACCCTATTACTATTTTATCACCATAAAAACAAACACCGTATGTCTGAGTACACTTACTCATATCTAAATCATCAAAAGAATCCGCATCCGAATATTCAAAAATATATTCCACCCCCGCGAGCCCTTTGTAATTGTTCGTGAGATTCATAATCTAATCATTATACCCCCCTACCCGCCAAAGGTCATGAAGTTTGAGCTTTCGTAGCGGTGGACGGCGCGGTTGAATATGTTGATGGCAAATATAAACCAAGCAACCGCAAAACCAGCTACTATTGCGACCTTGCCCAGCGACAAATCTTTTACTATTTCCACAGGAATCGTACCGATGAGGAGTGCAGGAATGACAAACATAAAGACTGCTCTCATCGCTCCTTGAAATGCACCCCCGTGGAAGAGTGCTGGGGTGAGGAACATTTCAAAGAGACCATTCACGACTGAACTTGCATCGGTAAACAAAAAACTGACTGAATAAATAACTATGGTAACCGAAAAAAATAAAACCGTACTCAGTATCACCAGCAAGAATATCAGCAAAGCCTGCGCGATACTTGCATGTATCAGGATTCCGTAAATCCCCAGACAAATCACTCCAAACACAATATCCCCTACCGCTGATGCACTAAATGATGAAGTCACAATTCTCAAAAGTAAATTTTTAGGCGACAACATAAAGCGGTCAAAGGCTCCCGTTGCGACATAATCGGGCAGTCTTTGAATGCCTGCACCAAAAGAAAATGTGAGCCCGTAGCAGAGTGCGGTAAACCCTTGCAACCCTACGATATCCGCAGCGGTCCATCCGCCAATGACGCCGACTGACTTCACAAAAAATACCCACAGAATAATAAAAGCGGTGTTGTTGATGGTCATTCCAACCACATTCATCAAAAAGCTCGCCCGCAGTTCGGCACTACTTTGAATATTCTTTTTGAGCGCATAGAGCGCGAAGTGTAGTTCTTGCATCATAGTGCTATCCTCCGTTCACGGAGACTTTTTTTACTGCATGTTTAAACATACTATACGCGACCAATCCCAATACAAGAATCCAAAACATTTGTATACCAATCAATTTTAACCAAACCGTTGCCCATGATTCATACACCGTATGACTAACAAAAACCGATGCACCAAACGGGCTGTAAAGTGCAATCTTGTACATAAGGTCGGGGAAAAGTGCAACGGGCAAATACGAGCCGCCGAGAATCATCACCGCCTTGTCGACGACCCAAAACACTGGGACAATGTCCTCTATCCAAAAAGCGAGGAGTCCCACAACCCCATAAACAAGAAGCGTGAGCACTATCGCACCAAGAAAAGTAAGGAGTAGTGTTGGGAGGAACAGCGCGGCGGTCATTGTTTGTGGAATCCCCACCGTAAATACTAGCACCAGCACCCCTATCGTCGTCGTTACCAAAAACGGATAAACTCCTGCCCCTATCTGCCACCATGCGCGATACGCCAAATACGTAACGGGCTTACTCAACCAAACTTCAATGTATCCGGAAGTGACATCCTTCATGATAGATCGTGCAATACCTCGAAGCCCCAATACCGAAAAAGAAAAGTAAAAAAACATACTCCACGCCACCACCGCAAAAGTCGCACCGTTTACCACGCCGTTGTTCAGCTTGAATACATACGAGTACAGAAGGAGTAAGATACCGCACCGCGCAGCGATGGAAGCAGTGTCAGCAAAAAGACGTCCCGGGTATTGGATTCGGTCTTTTACCAGCGTTGTTATTATTTTCTTAGCGAGTCGAATCTCTTTCATATATGTGCCTAATAGTGGTCTCGAGCTCGGTATTGTACACATCAACATCCTCGACTTCAAAAAGGTTGAGGAGTTTTTTGAGTGAAGCCTGCACACTCAGCTTGTTGATATCCACCGTAACCGTTATCTTGTCTTTGCTCTGCAGAAAATATGTTGCGCCTTTGGGGAGTGCGGGAAAATCCTCGAAGCTTGTTTTAGGAATGAGGTCAATATGCTTTTCATACGCAAAAGCTTTCGAGAGCTCCTTGGTGGGGAGGTCGTTAATAACCGTGCCATGATTGATGACAATAGTCCTCTCGCACAATGACTCTATGTCCCCCACATCGTGTGAGGTGAGAAAGATGGTTACGTTTTCCTCTTTGTTGATGGTAATCAAAAGATCACGCAACGTTTTCTTTGCGACCACATCAAGCCCAATCGTCGGCTCATCGAGAAAAATAATCTCGGGGCGGTGAATGAGCGCAGCGGCAACCTCGGCACGCATACGCTGTCCAAGCGAAAGCTTGCGCACTGGCTGATCAATAAACGACGTGAGGTCAAAGAGTTTTGTGAGCTCCTCAATGCGAGCACTGATACCCGTATCAGTCATCCCATACATCACCCCAAAAAATTCTAGGGAGTCAGTGAGCGGCAAGTTTGGCAAAAGTTGTGAACGCTGACCAAAGACGGTGCCAATGCGGTAGGCAAGTTTCTTTCTATCCGTCGTGGGGTCAAGGCCGAGGACGCTAACTGTTCCCGAGGTAGGAAAAAGAATCCCCGTGAGCATTTTAATAGTGGTGGACTTTCCTGCGCCGTTGGGACCAATGAACGCAATGCGCTCCCCCGCCACGACCGAAAAAGACACCTTGTCGACAGCGGTAATTTCCCGCATCTCTGGTGAAAACAAATTCTTCACCCACCCCGCTTTCGCATTCTTTACGGGAAACGAAAAAGTCTTGGATAAATTGGTAACGACAATAGAATTTCTCTTCATATTCCTTATCATAGCAGGAAAGATGTGAGTGCAGAAATACGTATACAAAAAGGACAGTCATGAAATGACTGTCCTTAGTTTAATTACTAGATGATGGCGATTTTTATGCTCGAGCAAACCCTGCCAACGCCTTTTTGTTGTGGCTGCTTGCGGCAATGCACGCCCACACAACACAGATAGGCCAAGTAACAAACAGGCCGAAACCGAGCGTGAACAGGCCGACGAAGAGCGAGACCACCAACATGATGATACCGCCCGACACCGTAGAATACATCATCCCCAGCGGACCAAAGATAAAGGCCAAGAGAAACGCTACCCCGACGCTCTTACTCCCGCCGTCCACAACAACAACCTTTTGCACGTTATTTTCACTCATCTCTGCAAATCTCCATAGAATTTTAATTGAAGGAACATTTCCTTTTTAACCATGTAATGATTAAAAAGGAATCGACCCCAAAAGTCGACTTTTATAGAGTACATTATTTTTGCGTTAATGTCAAACTTTCGTAATGGTTCCAAGTTATTGAACCATTACACTACATTGAATAACCGTGGAAGATATAGTACTATTTACCTATGAAGAAAAATCTTACAAAAGTCTACGAATTCCCCGTCGTTATTGAACAAGACGAGGCAGGATACTATGTGGCATATGCACCATCTCTCCAGGGGTGCTATACGCAAGGAAAATCTCTCGATGAAGCGCTCAGAAATATACATGAGGTAATAGAGCTACACATCGAGGACCGTCGCGCAATCCGCGAGACCATCCCCCAACACAAAACAATCTCGTTCTCTTCGGTACGAGTTGCCGCATAGCCATACAAATATGCCAAAACTTCCTAAGACAAGAGAGATGGTCGTCGTCTTAGAAAAACTTGGGTTTTCTTTTTCTCGTCAATATTGACCGCGCAAAGTTTTGGAGAGTAAAATAATTAATACATCTATGTCATTGAGAAACAAACGTGTGCTTGTCCACCTGAATTTTCCTAAGAAAATGCAAGGCGGGTTTACGTTGATTGAACTTCTTGTGGTGATTTCGATTGTTTCGCTGTTGTCGTCGGTGGTGTTGGCGGCACTCAACGGCGCACGGACCAAGGCGGATGATACGCAGAGGAATCAGATTGTGGGTGAATATGTAAAGGCACTTGCACTTGCGTATGACGCTGCGGGGACGGGGTCGTATCCTGATACGGGGAACAACACTACTATGTACTGTCTCGGGGATTACCCGACACTTGGGAATTATACTAGCGGCACTTGTCGATATGGACTTGTTGGTACTACTAAAAACGAAAACGCAACGGTACTTGAGGGACCAACGGGAATCACAGGTGTTAAGCAATTTCTCCCATCTCTCCCAACATTAAAGATTGTTATTGAAAGCGCGACTAGGGCATATCAAGGACCTTTTTATCAATGCACTAGCGCAACAGGATGCTCAACGGCACAAATCGAATGGTATCTGCAACAGACCAATCAAAAATGTATAAAGGGGGCTACTTATACCCCTTATTCATGGGGCACAAAATGTGTCCTTCCTCTCAACTAGTCGCCCTCACGCCAGCTATTGACAAAATCACCATAGTGCTCTATACTTGATGTAGTAGCAGTTCCCTGAAAACTTCTTGCAACCAACCCAACGGAGGTACAAAATGAAACAACTTGTCGCAATACTCTTTGTATTTATGGCACTTGTTGCCATTGTTGCACCTGCCCGTGCCGCACTCGTCTATGACGGCTACGCTACGGGCCCTGGAGGTTTGTCTACTCCCTACCCTGCGGGCGACAATCCGCAAGTGTATGCGGGATTGATTGAGTTCTCTAGTGGAATCCTCGCCATGTCGAGCGATCGCAATGCGCCATCGCATACTGGTGAATCGTGGACAATGACCAACTACTCCTACGCCGAAGTACAAGCAGGAGCACCAGTACGGTTTACGTCGGAACAGTATGCACGAGCAGGATGGGTTCTTGATAGCTACCTTGGTCCTCAAAATCTTTCTCAATTGTATCCCTCCTTAAGGGTGCTGGCGGAAGCGAACGGCAATGATACGCTTGCTTCGTTAAACACGCAAGTGTGGGATATTATGTCCTCAACTTCGTGTCCTAGCAACTGGTCTTGCTCTAGCATCGTCGACACCTTCAACTGGTCTACCCTGATGGCGGTCGCCTCTGGTGGTCCGGGTCGTGACGAGTATCTCGTTCCTCTCGCCAGCCAAGGTCTCACCCTCGCATCTGGCACGGTAAGTATCGCTCCGTCGGTCCCCCTCCCGCCATCAGTTTGGCTCTTGGGAAGTGGTCTCCTCGGCCTCGTCGGTGTCGCGCGTCGCAAGAAGTAAGCAGTAAGTTTTCAAGTAGCACCAATCGGGTGGAGAATTACATTCTCCACCCGATTTTTTGTTTCTGGGGAAACTATATCTTTCTCTTTTTCGAAGAAAAACCGAATATAGTTTTATATGTATTCTTCCCAAAAAGAATCGGGTGAAAGGATTTTTTAGCAAAAATTTTTTCCTTGGTCTTTTGGTTGTATCCGACCACACTCCCCTTTTCAAGAAGGGCAAAATTTTTGATACTCGACATTACCTTAAACCCCTCTGGCTTTATCACCAGAGCATCGACTTCATAAAAATCAATGGTATTTTTATTTTGTTTTTGAGAAGAAGGTTTTATCATTTTATAATATTCAAGCAGGCGTGTTACTCCTCGAATGGTATCATGGTACGTTTTTGTGCTTTTATCTTTCCCATACTCAAAACCAACTCCTAACTTTGCAGAGGACATCAGTGCATTCGACTTTGTTGCCTTCATATAAATAACCCTCTTGGGTGAAATTGCCTTCAATAAGGGTTTCATTGCGGGGGTATAATTTGTGATTATGAGCGAAGAAGCAACCCCTGACTCGGTAGAATGAATATCTACAACAACATCAAATGCATCAATAAAAGGCTTCATCCTGTACGCAAGTTCTTCCTCCCGGCTTCCATTTTTCCTACCGGGAAAAACTCTGTTGAGATCATCATCAAGGAAGCGCTTTTTTGCTTTAACTGCTTGTTCATTTGCGACATTAATGACAAAAGTTCCACACAGCGGTTGTGTCTTGCTAAAATACTTAGCGACCTTAAGCCCGACTCGCTCATTACCGTGTGTACAAACATTCAATAAAATCTTTGGCGACGGTGAGCAGTCTATTTTTTGAATATTCTTTTTTGAATATTTATGATTCATATTATTTTAATATTGTTAATTATAAAACAAAAGAGACATGCAGCAAAATGCAGCATGTCTCACAAAAACTCCATAAGAAGGTTTGTTTTAACGAAGCGGAACGACAACAAAAAATCCATCGTTCTCGTTGAGACTGTTTGCAAAAAATTTCTCAACAAGAGGGTCTTTGGCTTTTTTGAAATCCGCATCTTTGCGGATCGTGTTATAGATATCATGAACAATCATTGTGTCCAGATCGATACTCGGAACCTTGCAGAGCGCTGAAACGATTCCCCTCACAGCTTCGGGCGGGTTAGCGCCCATTGACGGATACGCAACACCAAAAGAAGAGAGTGAGCGCAAAGTTTCATATACTCGAGGATTTTGCGTCATTGCGGCAACAAAATCTTGCTCCTCAACAGAAATACTGTTGAGGAGCAGAATCTTATAAAGTCCGCAAGACCTGTCTCGAACAATGGTACCTCCGCGAAACATTACACGGTGTCCATTGATCTGTTCGGTATAATAAACACTAAAACCACGGCATTCGCCTGATTCAACGTGAGTAAGAATATCGATGTGCGCCTCTGCATGCTGGCAAAGACGTGCATGAATATCATCGTCCGTTGAGTCTGGAGCGAACCACAAGTACATCGCCTTTATCTGTTCAGCAACCTTCCCAAGTTCACTCTCAGACAAACCATCTGTCCGTAGAGTTTCAAGCTTGTATTGACCATCAAGTACATGCTTGGTATTCATGACATACTCCTTTCGTAATATTAAAAGAACAATGACACAGAAACCCTGAGAAGCTTTAACAAAAAACTCCTCGTCTCCATACACAAAAAGCTTGTGTAAAGGGACGAAGAGTCTTGTCTACGTGTTACCACCCTTTTTTGGAAGCAAAGCTTCCCTTATTGACTCAGACACCTTGCGGCCGACATCAATTATCCCATGATTACGGAGGAATCCGGGTCTCCACTAATGCAGAGACCACCTTGCTCATTTTGGCGAGCGATATAGGCCCAACCCCCTAGTTTTCCTAGGGGACCTATATCAAAGGATTTACTACTATCGAAGAACTAAATAAAGAGTAGCACAGCAAAAAATTCTGTCAAGCAAAATAAAAAAGAGACCCTCAAAATCAAGGGTCTCTTAGGTAACCGAACGAGGTATAACCGCTACGGGTCACTTCATCGAGCTTCGCACAAGGTCAAGTGTTGATTCTGCATTCGCTAAAGCCACGGAAGCCCCTTCTTTGAGAATACTATCTATGTATGAAGGGTCCTTCACAATTTCAGCTCGACGCGTCTGGAACTGACGTAAAAAATCAACTACAATTGTAGCTAATAAATCCTTGAACACCCCCATTACTTGCTTACCCTCTAAATGTTCACTGATAATTGAGTCTATGTTCAAATGAACTGCCGGATCACCACACAACTCTTTCGCAAGAGTTATATGGCTCTGTAGGCTATCAGTCATTACACCCTCAGTCGCAGTTTCTGCTGACTTTATCTTTTTTGCAACCTTAGCAAGGTCATCAGTAAGAAAAATGGCCCCACCTGGAACTGATTTGCTCATTTTCCCAGTCCCTTTCAATGAAAGGATGCGCAACGACTTAACTTGCTGTACTGCAGGAATAGGAAATACATCCCCATATCTAGCGTTAAAATCACGAGCAAGTCGACGAACAACCTCCATGTGTGCAAGTTGATCTTCTCCAACGGGGACACTTTTAGCACGCTGAAGTAAAATATCAGCCGCCATCATTACTGGATAAAGAAACAAAAGAGCATTTGCTGTTTCAGGGTGTTCAGTATTCTTTAATTTATCCTTGAGTGTCGGCACTCGCAATAATTCCGAAACCGAAGTGTGCCGCGCCAACAGCATTGTCATATAACTCACTTGATAAGCGATTGATGATTGTATGTAGATATTTGTCTTATTGGGATCTAACCCCAAGGCCAAATAGTCGGCAACGACCTCGCGGCAAAATTTATTTGCCACCGCAGGTTCATTGTCCGTCAAAGAATGCATATCTGCCACAAACACCAGCGATTTGGCGCCTTGTTTCTGGAGCTCCACAAGAGGCTTCACCGCACCAATGTAGTTTGCTATTGTAAGATCCCCCGTCGGACGGATACCTGTGTATAATTCAACTTTGTATTCTGCTTTCATGATTGCACTCCTTTCTAAATTTGATAAGAACCTCTATCGCAAAACTAACATGTATTCCATATAATGTCAAACCTCAAATCTAACAGTACAAAATAATATATCTTGAGTCTAAGACTAGATTAAAAAAGACAAAAAGTAAAGTGTAGTGGCACAAAATAAAAAGCCCGCGATTTCTAGTGCGGGCTTTAGGTAGCATGGCCACCTATTTCTTCAACGGCTTGGGCTTGAATGGTGAAAGATCATTGGGATCACCCCATCCGCCCTGCGAAGTGCTTGTCTTGCGAACTTCTTTTTTCATTTCAATCTCCTTATTAAGATTACGGGCTAGAGGCGTCCACTTACATTCGTCAACGCAAACACCCACAATAATACTACTATGTTTTACACATTAACGCAAGCTCACTTCTAAGTGCCCCGTAGACTGCAATATCGTGTAGAGCCTCTCTAATAATGCCAGCTTGCCGCATTACTCCTTCGAGGTGGAAACCAAGCCTCTCTAGGATTATGCGTTCTGCAGTATTATCATAAGACACATATGCCGTAAGTCTATGTGTCTTATGGTTTTCAAGAGTCCACGCAATCAACACCTGATGAGCGAAGGAGCCTAGTCCGATACGTCGCATGCTTGGCATTACGGTCACACCAATTTCAAAGTGATTGAATGCTCGCGACAGATAGGAATAAGCATAGCCAACGTACAACCCATTATATACAATGATGAATACATATTTGAACATTTCATCTTGTAATCGAAGGCTTTCAGCGATTCTTTCATAACTGATAGTCTTAGTGGGCTGGAAATTTCCTTGGACAGCCTCTGAGCAATAACATCCATAAAGAAAATCAATATGTTTTTTAGACACAACAGCTGGTTCTAGTTCTATCATTTTACCCTCCATAACTGAATCGGCTTACCAATCCGTTCAAAGAACTGTAACTTTGCAAGAGCAAGATTTTTCGAATGATTATCACAGCCCTGAAAACGAACCGCGTCTGTATATTGCCCGGGGCATCCACCTTGACAGACTTGAAACAAGTTACATTCTTTGCAGCTTGTATTATCAGAGATAGTACGTGATAACCGCACGCGAGCAATTGTGTTCCATATCTCCACGAATTGATCCGTGTGCAAGTGGCCAAGATGGGACATATTCTCACCAAATTGTTTCTGAAACAAAGTACAATAAGAAACGCCTTCAGGGCCAAAGGTAATTAGCCCTAAATCATGAGAACATGCTGGGTCTTGCAATGTCTTATGTTCTCGATCTAGTAACATAGGCCAGTCAAACACTTGTGTTAGGGAAAATTTTTTAATGGAGTGATTTCCTTTTTCCAGAAACAGCAACAGCTTGTATGCTAAATCAGCAATATCTTGCACTCTTTTGGTCCCATCATCTATACACTTTCCTGTTACAGAAGGAACTTCTATAACCCAGTCTTTCACCCCTAAGTCTGAGGCCAATTTACACACCTCCTTAAGACTTTCTTTGTTCATCCAATCATCAGTAAGCATGCTTATAACCCGCACATGAATCCCTGCATCTAAATACCTCGCGATGTTCAAGACAATTTCCTTGTGACTTTGAACCCCACGCAAAGTATTATGGGAAACCATTGTTCCGTCTAAACTAACCTGAACCCCTCGGACGAACGGATTATTTTGAAGTGCTTTTACTACAAAATCTTGACGTCTCCAACCATTAGTATTCAAGACTATGGGAATACAGTATTTTCGGGTAAGGACATCAACGGTCATTTCAAACTGAGACTGATTAATGCTTGCTTCCCCTCCAGAAAGCCTAACACTTTCAACGCCAAGTAATGACAGATTGCGTGCAGTAGTTAGTATCTCCTCGTTAGAGAACATTTGTTTCTTGGGCTCTCCATCATCAAAGAGGTAGTAGCAATGGCTGCATTTCATGTTGCACTTTCTTGTTAAATGCCATATGGCATGTCTACATGGTGCAACCAAGTCATATGTTTCAACCAATTGATTCTGCCTACCACCATTTGGTTTTTCATTTAATTCAATGACTTCGAAACAAGCAGGGATTTCTTTGATCAAACTATCGAGCCCTGGAATTTCACAAATGGGCGTCAGTCCATCACACAATGATAGTGCTCGGAACAATTCTGGTGTTAACAGATAGGTTTCGCCATACAGAGTAACCGCAACACGGTCAGCATCACTTGGGTACTCACAATTGTGACGTCCTCGTAATATTGCTCCATCAAGTAACTTAGGATACATAATAACCTCCTTTTCTGAGTTAAGATTGAACAACAAGTGCATCTTCTGTAACCACTTTATTACAGTGATCACAGAATACACCAGAAACACGAATGGTTCCTGTTGTAAATTTGAAGCAATGATTACAACGCAACAGTGGGGACGTACATTTCATACACCATCGATGGTCTTGGGACTTATCTTTGAGTACAATGCCGGACGTCGTCCACCCGCATTTCACACAAAAGTATTTGCGTGACTGATCATGACTAATTAACATGTTAATCTCCTTAGAACAGAGGTTGTATGTTGTTGAAAACTTTTCAATGTACTACTATCATACTCAAAAAATAATAGCATTTTTTGAGCAAAAAGTCAAACTTTTCTGGCGGTACACTCAACCTTGAAGTGCAACACCTTCAACTGGTCTGCGCACATACTCGTCGCTCATTCAGCAGAATGACCTACTGGGTGGGCGGTCTTGATGAGTATCTGATACCCATCAACGTCGCCCAGTCCGGCATTTCAGACACAGGCTTGGCAACCTTTACCCCTTCGGTTCCCGCCCCGCCAGCAGTATGGCTCTTTGGCTCCGGCCTCATTGCCCTCGTCGGCATCTCGCGTCGCAAGAAGTAAGTTTCAAATAGCACCCCAATCGGGTGGAGAATTCATTCTCCACCCGATTTTTTATTATTATTGCGCTGAATTTCGCCATATGCTAGCATATACATATGAAAATATCTGATGAAAAAATGCAGAAACAGGTACGCATTGCCTCCAAAAAACTCGGTGTGACAGAAAACGAGATTGTTAAACGTGCTATTTCAAGCTACCTTGGAAACTTTGAAGACCTTGTAAATCTACAAAAGGAGCTTCACACTTGGGATATTTTATCAGCCAAGTCTATGCGTAAGTATAATTTCTAGCCGACATGAAGCCTGGTGATATTTGGATTGTTCATATACCAGAGCTTGGCACCCATGAGCAAAGTGGCGTTCGTCCGGCTGTCATCGTGGCGTCGGTAACAAAAACGATAGTAACCATCATCCCCTGCACGAGCAACAAAGCGGCCCTGAGGTTTCCTTTTACCTTGTCTATCACACCAACTGAAAAAAATGGTTTAACTTCAACCTCTATAGCCCTCATTTTCCACATTCGTGCGATTGATACTAGTTTGCTCAAGAAAAAAGCAGGCGAGCTCAGTAAAAAAGATTTTGCGTCAATCAAGAAAGAAGCACGAAAACTTATTGGGTAAATACCTACTCCCCTTTCTCGTATATTTGATGAGCGACGAGGTCTTGATAGTGCGGCGAGTTGGTCATCAGCTCGTCGTGGGACCCTTCGGCAACAATTTTGCCCTTTTCCATAACAATTATTTTATCTGCATTACGAACCGTAGAAAGGCGATGCGCGACAATGATGGTTGTCTTGCCTTTTGAAACTTCGTTAATCGCATCCATAACATATTTTTCATTCACGGTGTCGAGGCTTGCGGTAGCTTCATCAAAAAGAAGTATCTGTGGGTCTTTGACGATAGCGCGAGCAATACCAATACGCTGACACTCGAGAGCTTGATCCCCCGCTCCCCCACCAGCGTATCCTGTTTTTAGGGTTGCTCCAATTATTCTACAATATTTAGCAAATCACTTACTTCTTTAATGCTTTGCAAATCATGAGGCATTATTTCAGGTATTTTCGAAACTTCGTTTTCAATAAAAAAGGAATCAATGCCGACATCCTTGGCTGCTAAATAATCATAGTGATAACTATCGCCAACCATTAATGCGTCCTCTTTACTTAGGTTTAGTGTTTTTATAATCTCTAACATAATTCCAGCTTTCCCTTGGGGATCACTGCCTAGAGAAGAGCGGTATGAGTGAAATAAGTTAACGAGGCCAAAATATTCGAGCCTTTCCTTAATCTCTCTAACGGCAATCTCTTCGGCATATGGGTTTGCTGAAATTACAACAAGATAAACCCCCTTATCGCTAAGTATCTCAAGCGTCTCCTTAATTCTTGGCGTAAGCTCTAAGTGTTCTAAGTAGTTATCTTTTGTTAAGGGGTCATTGTATATCCAGTGAGGTTTCTGGGTTCGTTTAGTTGCTTTTGGGTACCAAAGGGTTCCATCTCCGTCAAGGAAAATTATTTTCTTTTTCATATTTTTATTCTTTTATGCTATGACCCTAATCAAACACCTCAATTCGAAATCCGACTACTCCATTTTTTTGTTCCTCTTCGTCTGAATAAAACTGTTTGATTTCATTATGTAAAAACTCCTTGCTCTCTCCGCCAAAAAGAGTAGGCTCGTGGTCTGCAAAAAGTTCCTTAAACGACGGGTACCGAAGGATGTCCGTTACTCGCGCCCTGACGTTGTTCTCTGGGTGATCATTCTCACTAAACTCAATTTCATCGCCGATGGCAATCTGCTGTCGTTTTTCGTCATAAAGACGCGATTCAATCACTTTTTCTTTACGAACAATTTTTTCAAATGGCTCGGTAGCTACTTTCATTTGATGTTGCATAGTTATTTTATGATTTGCAAATAAGAGGGGCAATAAAAACTCAAACAATGCCTCGGGTTTTATCCCAATTACTTTTTAGCTTTTTCTTCTAAATTTATCCCAGCTGAACTTTTTTTCCTAGGGCGTGCGCGACACGATTGAGTGTATCCAACGAGATACTATATCTCCCACTCTCAATACGAGCAACGACTGACTGTGGCATATGTGCTTTCTTGGCAAAAGTTTCCTGGGTTAATTTTTTTTGAAGACGGAGACTCTTGATTTCAGCTGCCATTTTAAGCCTAAAAATTTCTTCGTTGTAGGCTTCTTTAAATTCCGGAGATTTAAGTGCTTTATCAAGAACTTGCCTAAGTGTTTTTGTTTTCGTTGTTGTTTTCATATTTTTATTGCATCATTTTGTAGATATCCTCTGCTTTATGTATCTCTTGTATCGGTGTTTTTTGACTCTTTTTGATAAATCCTCGTACAAAATAGATGGTGTTTTTCTTTATAAAAAAGAGCAGCCTGTATTTTTTGACGACCAACTCTCTGATGGGACTCTTGAGCAGTTTTGTGTAAACGGTATCAAAATCTGTCTCCATAGTTTTGATATGAGCTAAAATCTTAGCTTTATCTGCTTCAGAGAGTTGATAAATGAAATCTAATGCTTCATCAAAGAAACGAATTTCAAAATTTTTTATGGACATATAGATAACCTACTCAATAATATTCGACCATTTCTAACATACTGAGATTATAGCAAAAATGCTATAATTGTGTCAATGGCTTACTGCTCTATATTTTAGAGCTCTTATTTCACCACCGGGAATGAAATCACAAAGTCGGTGCCTTTGCCTTTTATGGACTCGACGGAGATTTTGCCGCCCATATTGTTGACGACTTGTGCAGCTATCCAGAGGCCGAGGCCGGTACCACGAATATCCTCGGTGTCCTTTGAACGCACGCGGAAAAACTTACTGAAAAGACTCTTTTGGTCCTCGGCGGAGATGCCGATGCCAGTATCACGCACGCGGATTGAAAGGATGCTGTGCTCTGTTTCTGCAAAAACCTTTACTGAACCGCTCGGCGTATATTTAATAGAGTTACCAATAATGTTCACGAGAATCTGGCGGAGCTTCTCGGGGTCCACATTGATATTGGGCAAGTCCTTTTTCTCGTAGGATATTTCGAGGCCTTTTTCGCGTGCTACATACTGGAACGATTCGATGACTTTTTCTATGATAGGCGTTGCATTTATTGATGCCATATTAAACGTCATTCTTCCCTGCCCAAGGCGAATAACATCGAGGACGTCAGTAATGAGCGCATTCAACTGATCCACCGACGCCATAATGCGCGTGGTATTTTCTCGGTCATCGTCTTTGAGGTTTTGTGACTCTGAAAGCATATCGGCATAGCCCTTTACTACCGTGAGTGGGGTGCGGAGCTCGTGTGCCGCCATTGAGATGAAGTCGTCTTTCATCTGGTCGATATCCTGAAGTTTTTTGTAGAGGACGGTGTAGTCGATAATCTTTGCCTGACGCAAAAGGAGTATAGAAATAGCAAGAACAATAAAAAAGAGGAAGTAATATGCACTACGAATATTTTGCATCGCTATCGCATCGACTGATGCCATCGACACACTAATGAGCAAAATTCCTGAGAGTACCCCGGTCTCACGATCAACGATTCCCCGTACCACGTTCCAATGTCGCTCACCGTTTACCGGCACCGTGAAGAGTTTTGAACTATCGCCTTTGACCCCCACCTCGTTGTAAATGAAATCGTTGTTTTCGTCAGCGGTCCCAACCTCCTCTTTGTTAAGCGATGCAATGACGGTACGTTTGCCGCCGTCGAGCGAGAGGACTTTGAATTCGCTGATAGACTGTTCATTTTGCGCCTTAATACGCTCGATACTTTCCTGCAGAAACGCTGGCTCGTTCATACGAGAAGAAGCGAGCTCAACAAAAATATCCTGCATAACTCCTACGCGCTCTTTTTCTAGGCGCTCCTGGTTACTCTTTGCGACCGAAAGGAACTTCTGTCCGCTCGCCAGGAATGCCAAAGGAATGACGATAATGAGAAAAATCGTATAGATAATCTGCGGATTGTTCCTGGCAAAAAGAAATCCTTGAGAAAAATAGCTGGGGATACGTTTGAACATTTTTATGGACTATTCA
>Ga0209541_10002871_pt1 | contig 32235 bp, 35 predicted proteins | sample RifCSPlowO2_01_FD_184027 | JGI IMG/M metagenome (GOLD analysis project Ga0209541, IMG submission 184027) | Groundwater microbial communities from Rifle, Colorado - Rifle CSP2_plank lowO2_0.1 (SPAdes) (version 2) | ecosystem: Environmental > Aquatic > Deep subsurface > Groundwater | place... | reverse complement strand
CAACATGTCTCCTTCCGTGTGATAATTCTCTATTAGTCTCTACATACACAGCCGACCTGCCATTCCCGAAAACTCCTTTTACCCTATCGGTAATTTTATCTGTATCTGCTCCACCAAGCAAGTAAGCCCCTAACAAGCCTGCGCCAACTGCAGCCAATTTCCCTTTTGACATAACATCCCGATATAGATTCTCCTATCCGATCTTTTTATTGCTTCGCAGAAAAGGTTAAAAACATCGCAGGTCAGTTGGAAAAAGTTTGCTAAGTGTTATTAAAATTATCATAGAATGGCAGGCTGGGTTTTGTAAGATTTCCAATGGAACCAGTAATCTGTATAGGTTCAGTTAAGCATTTATTTCTTCTTCCTATACGATTTTATTGTATGCAACCTTTTTTGTTAAATTCCAGATTCCTGGTTTTATTTCTGCTGTCAATAATGATCTTGATGCCCCTCGCCTCAGCTTTCACTAAGGATTACCCAATCCAATACCAGGGAGGCAGCATCCAGGGCTTTTCAGAAAAGTCAAATAGCAACCCGGAAAATAATTTTGCGCCAAACTCTTCTTCTAACAATACTTTATCTTTTCTGTCGCAATCTCTTTCTGGCCTTGCAAACAATGCGGCATCCAACCCACTCCCTGCTGCGGCAGGGATAGCAGCCCTGTCAGCTGCTTTGGCAGGCTCTGTCCTGTACAGGAAAAAAGAGCCTGCAACAAAAATAGAGTATGTGACACAACAAGTTGAAGAAGAATATGAATATCCGGTTGAAGTCAAAAAAACAGTAAAAGAGACAGTGATGGAGAAATTCACAGAGGCTTACACAGTCACCAAACAAGTCCCAAGGAAAGTTGTTGAGTATGTGACTGAGACCGTCCCTGTTGTAAAGCAAGTCCCGAGGACAATCTTTGAGTGGGCCACAAACCTTGTGACAGAAGTTGTTTACAAGACAGTTTCTGTTATACGGCAAGCTGCGAGGACAGTATGGTATGCAATCACATCATGGATCCCGCAATGGATGAGGTCATGGTTCGGCTGGTTTGCAAGATGGATTCCTGTGACAAGGCATGAACCAAGGACAGAGTATTACAGCTATACTGATTATGAGACTAAAGCTGTTTACACAACGAAAGAAGTGAGGAAGCAGATCCCGAAAACAATCTGGGAGACTGTGACTGAGTATGTGCCGCAGACGAGAAGGGTTGAGAGGACTGTGTATGACGAGGTTACGGAAACCGCATACAGGGAAGTCTGGAAGCCAGTTGAAAAAGAGAAAGTGGTCACAACCGCTGAGATGAGGAAAGGGACAAAACTAGTGGATAAAAAAGTTCCTGTGACAAAAGAGGATGACTCAATAGGACAGGATACAATAGATTTCTTCAGCGGCATGGGAACAGCTGTCAAGAACAATGCAATTGGTTTGTGGGACATGGCTTCTGGCGTAACGCAATGGATTTTGAAACAGAAAGTTGATCCGGCAGGCGCATATACTGATGCTGGGAAAACTCTTATAGATGTGTTTTCTGGTTTAGGATATGTGATAACAAACCCTGAGAAAATTATAAAAGAGATTAAAGATTATGCTGATAAAAACCCGCACAATAAAGGGGAGGTTCTTGGAGAAGTTTTGCTTGCAGTCCTACCTTTGCCTACGAAATTCCTCAAAATAACCAAACTAAAAGAATTGACAGCCCTTGCGAAAGCTGGCAAAATTGATGAACTTATTGAGCTGAGAAAGGCTGGAAGATTATCAGAGGAAGCCGCTAAACTGGTGAAGGGTGTGGGAGGGGAGGAGAGATTAGTTGCGTTGGCACAAAAATATGGAGACGAGTTTGTTACAATAATGGAGAAGTACGGGGATGATGCGGCAAGAATAGTTGAGAAATACTGGGAGGACGGAGTAGAGGCAATCAAGAGTTTTGAAAAAGCAGGCTTAGGTAAAAATAACGTAAAAGCGATGAAAGGATTATCAGAAGCTAAAACTCTAAAAGAACTTGATCAAATAATTTCTCGGCTAACACAAAAAGAGAAATTCGGGCTATTTGATATAATGGAAAAACACGGGATCGGAAAGATAGATAATGATGCCCTAACAAAAAAAGCCTCTTCGTTGGCAAAAGAAGGCAGGGCTCCAAAGGATTGGATAAACAGGCCGCCAAAAAGGCCTGATCTCACATATAGTGATGGGATGCTGAACATAGAGAAGAAAAAAATCGAAAAGAAGTTAGGTGAGACACAACTGCGAGAGAGTTTCACTTTCCAACTTGATCCAGACAAAGCAGCAACAATAGGCAAAAACGGCGATATAATTCCGATCCCAAAAGAAGCGAAAAATATATTGCAAATAGACGGAAGTGGAGTTATAAAAGGACTGGGTGATGAGCAGATAGTGGCTATAATCAAGGAAGAACTTGGATCCAAAACGTTTATAGACGAAGTTATAATAAAAACAAAAGACAGTATTATATCTGTTAAGAGGTGACAGCAATATGAGCACGGACTGGTTTACATATCATTACGAAAGAGCAGAAATCAGCAGGTGGAAAGAAATAATTACAAAAACGGTGTTCTGTTCAATAAAGCACGGATTCAAACCAGTTGATATAACCAATGGAAAAAAATTTTATTGGAAAAGCCTAGAAGATCTTATAAAAGAAATAGAACAGAATTTTAGTAAATATAATGGCCATATCGTAAGAATCGGTGGTTTATTTGGAGATTATGGCTTGGAGACATGGGTTGGTTATAGTTTAGATGTTTATTTTTTCTTAGGAGGGACAGTAACAGAAAAAGATGCTATAAGCGTGGGGTTGCAGTCAGATGATGAAAGATGGTTAAAATCAGGCAATAAAGCGAAAAAAGATTTCAACAATTTTTTAAAAGATCTTGAGGGTGTGCTTGGATTGAAAGTAATAGAGTACGAGGCTGAAGACAAGAAAGCTGTGAAGATCGATAGGAAGGGGTTTATTCTTTGAGAAAGAGACCGTAACGTTTTTTGCTGAAATTGGTTAAAATTACTATCGTCACAACAACAAATCAGCAATATTTACACTCTCGAGAAATATAAAGGATCTATACGATTATTTACGGGTCATGGATTAAGTTGTGGAAAATCGTTACCGGCATGTTCGTATTTTAGATCCTCGTGCAAACAGACACAGATCTCGACAAGATCCTCAAAAGCTTCTCCAAAAGAAACCCAACCCTGCCGATGACACAATCCTCAACAATATATTACAGAACAACCAAATCTTCCTCATGAAACCGCATACCCCAATCCATTATGTAGACACAGCGGTATTTCTCGAAACCTTGACAAAACCCCAGACAGATGTCGGGAGAGACTGCGACCGCTATTTAAAGCGTTTGGGCAAAATATATGTGTGGACAGTCTCTGAACCTGTATTCTCTGAATTCTATTTATTCATTCTCCAGAAAAGAGGGAAAGCAGATTCTGATAATATCCACGATTTCTTTTGGTTCATTTTCAATGAAAAGAAACCGATTATAATTCCACCAGAAAAAGGGTATATAAAAGTTGATTACATACAATCACTCGATTCGAGGCTCAGCTTTATGGATTGTCTGCACCTTGCAAGCGCAACGGATAATAGCCAAGTGTTCGTCACAATAGACGAAAAGATTTTAGGCAACAGTTTCCTTGAGAAGCGTCTTGGCTTGAAGATCCTTCATCCTTCTGATCTTCTCTAACTGTGTTTTGGTTAGCACAGGTTCCCCGCTGCACATTTTCCTAACATCTTCCTGAGTGACTGCTCCGCTATCCCAAACCTTCTTTATAAGCCTGTCCAGTTCAGGATCGTCGAATATTTTGTCTTCCATACAGTCTTTTTGTTATATTGCCTTATAAAGTTTCTAGGCTTCCAGGTCTACAATACCCTTATTGTCTACCGTGGGCAAGAAATTCGACAGACTCGAAACCTGCGTATCCAGACCACGGACAATAACCCAGTCAATCCTTCAAGCAATTCCGCGATTGGAAGCGATGCGAACTGGCGACATTGACACGAAGATTGCGTCAAAAGGCAGTTTTTGACTTTCTTTACAACAAACAGGGTTCTAAATAAGCGTGTTTAGGATGCCGAGAAATTCTTTTGGCTTTACAATCTTGATGGACCTGAATTCTTTCATATCTGTGAGATCAGGGTCACCGCTCACAATGTAATTTGCCCCAGCAGCAACTGCGCAATCAATGAACTTGTTGTCTTTTTTGTCCCTGACAATATCAAATTTTTCTATAGGCTCTATTAAAATTGAATTCTCTGTAAGCAGGCTGATCCACTCTTTTAACAAATCTTCTGGCATGCGTATCTTGAAATCCCTCATTATCCGGATGAATTCTTCCAATGTTTCCACTGAAATGCAAAGGTCAAATTTTCGTTCTTTCCATGCCAGGATTATTGAATTTGGGTTTCCATGCCAAAATATCCCAGAAATAAGGACGTTTGTGTCCAGTACAACCTTCATACACGTTTTCTAGCTTCCACAATATCCTTTTGGTTAAGACCATTTTTTTGCGCCCATTCTTGTGTAGTTTTCAGAAGCTTCCCGAAACCTTCAAATTGCGGGATGCCTATCTTTTTCAGAACTATGGTATCGCCTTCGCCTACTACGACGAATTTTGCGCCTACATCCAAGCGCATGGATTCGCGAAGATTCTGTGGAATAACCACCTGCCCCCTGGAAGACATGCTTGTGACTTCAACTTGTTCCATAAAATTTACCTCCTTTACTTATTAATAAGATTTTCTTATTTAAATGCTTTAAGTGATGTTTCGTTTCTTGTCTGAGCCAGCCTCTTATCCACTTCAAAATCCGGCTTGGAGACCAGCATAAAGGGGAAGCCGTAAAATTTTCTGAGTAGAGACGAAGAAAATTTAGGCTCCTTTCGTGTGCCTCAGCACACGAGATGCGGCACATCTCGTGCGTCAAAGCCGCACGATTTTGATTAAGCTGGAAGGGACGAAATAGATTTCAAATCAATTGGTTAGGAAATCTATTTCCATCCTTCTTTTGACAAAAGTTTATGCGAGAAGAATCCGGACAGTTACCTTTGCGGCGGGAAGACTGAAACGCTGAGCCTTGATGACAGGATAGCGCAGGTTTCTACAGAAGCCCTCAACTCTGGAACCTCCCGCGTGTTATGTAGAGGATATTTTTTCCTCTTTAAAAAAAACTTTATAATTTCGAGAGCAGGGCTCCGAAAGCTTCAGCTGGTGTTTTGAGAGGCTTTTTATACGCATAACACCAAATAGTTAAAATAGTACTAAATGGTGTTATATATGAAGGGGCTTTCAAAGAAAGAGATAGAAATAGTATCATGGCTCGAATTTCATGAGAGATATTTCTTCACTAGCTCAGATGTGGAGAGGTTTGTGCGAAGCAGGATGCAGAGATATAGCATAATAAAGAACCTTGCCAGGAAAGGCAGAATAATAAAACTGAACAGGGCAAAATATTATCTTGTTCCAATTAAAGCCAAGAGCGGGAAGTGGAGCGAGAATCCTTTCATTATTGCAGATGAAATGTGCAATAGCAGAGATTATTTTATTGGCGGTTGGGCAGCTGCAAATTACTGGAGACTTACAGATCAGGTACCTATGAGAATTGATGTATATACAACAAGACGACAGGGAGAAGCCAAAATACTCAGCGCCAAAATAATTTTCCACAGGACATCAAAGAAAAACCTCGAGAAAGCTGTTGGAAAACTTCTGCAAGGGCATACTTTTAGGGTAGCATCCAAAAATGAGGCGAAAAAATGGCTGAAATTAAGGCAATAACACAAAGAGAACTGCAGGATATATCAGGGAAAACAGGCTTTGCCATCTTGCCGCTTATCAAGGATTATTATATCACGCTCACCCTGTATCTCCTGAAAGATGTTGAAGGGTTATATTTTAAAGGAGGTACTGCATTGCAAAAGATTTTCTTAAAGCAATCCAGATTAAGCGAAGATATTGATTATACGCTGACAGAGGAGATGGACATAGTAAAGAAAAAGATAGAGGAAACAGTGATGCAAAGCGGATTTTTTGAAAAGGTCTCGAAAGACAAGCATATTTCTGATTTTTTGCGTCTTATAGTTCATTACACAGATCCTTTTGGAAACCAAGGGGAAGTGTTTATTGATTTGAACAAAAAGGCAAAACTTGTTTTAGCCCCCGAAGTTTACGGCGTCCCTCATTTTTACACAGACAATATCCCAGAATTTTCTGTCAGAACGCTGCATATCAAGGAATTGGTTGCAGAAAAAATAAGGGCTGCTGTGGCAAGAAACAAGCCACGGGACCATTTTGATGTTTATCAGATAATTTCCAACAATCTTCCTGTTGATCTGAACCTTGTAAAGGAAAAATGCAAATCTGCCGGGCATGAATTTGACATAATAAGGATGTTCCATAATGCAAATAAATTGAAGAACAGGTGGGATACAGATGTTGCGCCACTTCTTAGAGAAGAAGTAAAATTTCTTGAAGTAATGAAAACGCTAGCAAGCTACTTCAAATACGCGGAAGAAAAGAAAATGAAAAGACAAAATAAGCCTGAAAAGCTTCTGCGAGAAGAATCCGGACAGCTATCTCTGTGGAGGGAAGACAGAGACACTGAGCCTTGATGACAGGATCGCGCAGGTTTCCACAGAAGCTCTCACGTGCGCTGTGAATTCTGTGGCGGCTGGGAAAAAAGAAACCTGTGTGGATAAGTTTTCTCTCAAAGATAAATCTGGCAGCACAGACAATAAAATTCCAGAATGTTATGTCAATGACTATAAGCCCCTAACAAGCCTGCGCCAACTGCAACCAATTTCCCTTTTGACATAAGTTATCTTCCTATCCTGTCGAAATTGTTAGGTATCGGTGCATTAGGTATGGGGACTTCAGGTGTTGCGATTTTCATGCGCCCGAACGCTTCTCCCATATTTCCGTTCCCTGAAGACCAACTGCCTCCAGAATTTGCATTTCCCCAGCTGCCAGAAGAAGAGCCCCATCCATAGCTAGGCTTTTGAGGAGCTTCTGAAACCCCTTCAGGTTCCTGCATCCGTTTCACTACCTCCAGTTTTTCAATTTCTTGCTGAAGGCGTTGCCTTAATTTTGCAATGACATCTTCCTGATTTTTGGTATCATCTTGTGTTGGCGCACTTTCCGTATACCTATTTTTATCAGGAGTTTCTTGACGCCTTCTATCCGAACCCTTCTGCCTTCCTGAAACCTGCGGTTTTTCAGGCCCATCTCTTGGTATTGTAACCCTTCTGGGAACAGACACATCAATTCCATACTCTTCGAAAGAGCTTTTTCCAGAACTAAATCCGTATGCAACCATTTGTAAACTTTTATCAGAAAATTCTACAGGCACAGAAACTTCTACAGCAAAGAATCCTGAGGCTTCCAGACCTTTGTTTGGATCAAAAACATAGAGCCCAGTTGTTTCAGTTGATTTCCGATCAAGCATAGCGAGAGGGATGTCTTCTTTTACTAAAGCTCTTATCTTCTCCTCATCTGATGGGATCTCTATATTGCCAAGGTCTTTGAGGGCTTTTCTGAGATCGGCGATACCTTTTTCTGCCCTATCAATTTGTCCTTCAACTAATTCTCTGGCTTCTTCAGGGACCTGTAAAAACTGGAGGGCGCTGTTGTAATTTTTCGCGCCCAAATCTGCAAGTCTTCCCTTAATGTCTCTTTTTTGTATTGCTACTTTATCCTGATCTATTTTTGCCCCGCTGTTTTTTGGGATAGCAACTATTACAGCAGAATAACCTCGCCCAAGGTTTTCAAAACTTACTGTGTATGTTGCTAAAGTTTCCCTGTTTACTTTCGAGGGACCGGAGAATTTTATTTCAGGACCTGTTGGTTGAGGGGGATCGCATCCATTTAGGAGCAAGGCCATTATTGGTATTAAACCGGCTGCTGCCGTTCTTCTTCCATGTGTGTAGCTGATTACTGGATAAGGAATAGTTAAGATTTCTGGTTTGCTGTCTGCAGGTTCTCTTAATTCTCTTTCAGTTTCTTTCCTGTGGTGTTCGTCTATTTCATCCCTGTAGGCATCTGGCAACCTGAATTTTTCGCCGAATACAAGTTCTCCGGTTTTGGTTTGTCTTAGATTTGGATATTCGGGATCCTGTTCAAAATAAAGTTGTCTGGGAAATCTTAATAGACTGGAGTAAGTTGCATGCCTAGCTGGAGAGATCCTTAAAGACCGCACATCATCTACCAGAATTGAGGGATTTTCTCTCATATGCGACAAAATGCCAGTAAAAAGATTATTTTACTAATTGTAGAGTAGCAGGAAGGTTTATAAAAAGATCTTTTTGATAAAAATTCTATTGTAAAATTATTACAAAAATTGTTTGGCTATTGAGGATATATGTTGCAAACTATTAAAAAAGAATTTAGAAAAGAGGCCAAATACTAAAAAACCACGCCAACTATATAAGAAATGAGCCCGACGAACATCCCTAATTTTATCAGTTTGCTGGAGTTGGAATATCTTTTCTTGTTTTTACTGAATAACACTGTTGCTGAATACAAAAAGATCAGGTCAGCCAAAACTACAATTCCCAAATAAGCTAGTCCGAGGAAGCCGAGCAAATAAGGAAGAGGCGATAACAAAATGACAATAAATAAACTCAGCGCCGCAACTGACTTTGTAAGTTTTTCAGAATACCTGAACTCTACTGTTTCTTTTTTTATCCTGAATTTTGCAAGGAGTTTTTCTTTTGCTTTCCTAATCAAGTTTTTGATAAAGGCTTTCTTGTCGCCTTCGAGATCTTCAAGGGTTTTTACAACTTCCCTGCTGAAGTTTGTGAGTGTGGCTAAAAGCATGAGCAGCAAAGGGATTGTGATTGCATGCATTGAGAAAGCTGTCAGTGATGCTAGGCTGCCGAAAAGGAATGTTGAGCCAACAAGGTAGGAGACAACGAAATTTCCTACAAATGCTGTGTTCTTCAGGTAAAAGGCGTAGGCTATAAGCAGGACTGAATTGATTATTGCTAGGCTGAAAGCTGGCCAAGTTGTAAAAAGTGATAGGATTATACCGATTAAAAAAAGAACGATAGAATAAAACAGGGCAGCCTTTGGCTTTATTCTTCCAGAAGGTATTGGGCGTTTTGGCCTATTCACTTTGTCTGCCTCTATATCAATATAGTCATTGATTGCATTTCCTGCGCCTGTGATTAAAAATACTGAAATTGAAGCAAGAAGGGTTGTGAAGTCAAAAGTTTTCAGGATTAGGAAGCTTCCTATGAGAACAGCTATGATCGACATCAGGCAGTTTCCGGGCCTGAGGATTTCCAAGTAAGCTTTCATACAAATTATTCTCTGATGGCTATAAATACTAGCCTGACTGAAACTGGGGAAAGTAATTTTTGGGTGGAAAGAGCATTTCAAGATTATTGTCAACAAAGAACTTATACAGTAAAAACGGATAATATTTTCAATATTAATTGGATTAGGCGACTAAAAATAAATTCACTTTACCAATAAGACAGCCCTTTCTGGATCATATACCCAACCTGCCGGAAGGGTTTTCTCTCTTTTGTAGTATTTGGCAAGCCTTCTGATTTTGGATTCTGTTAACTCAAGGCCCCTGTAAGAAGTGTAGTCTTTTTTGTTTTTTTGGAGGTGCATTCTCAGATTTACTGCTTTTTTCAGGAGGTTGAACATGTCTTCTGGAAGTTCAGGGTATACTTTGTTTTCTTTCATTATTTTTGTGGCCTTCTTGTTTGCAGACACTCTTGTAGAAGGGATGCCATACTGGTCCCTTAGTATAAGACCGATTTTTGCTGATTGGAGGCCCTGTCTTTGGAGTTTCAAGACTATCTCCTCTATTTCTTTTTGGTTATAGCCAACCCATGGAGCTATTTTTTGCATTGGTTTTTTGCTTCCATGTCTTCCCTTTTTTCTCGAATGCATCTTTGCCATATTTTGATTTTAGATGTTTTATTATTAGATGGGTTATACCACTAAGTCTTATCTCTAGTTATTAACAGAAGTATTTAAATAGGTGATTATTCATTAGTTATTTTCTCACTCCCCTCAATTAGGCTTTACTAATTTAAATGGCTTATTTTTAACATTAGATTATTTATTACTACGTAAAGCATAACTGTAGATACGTTCATAAGACTCGATTATTTTCTTTACTCTTAGAAAATCGCTGAACAGGCTATAACTCAGGTAGCTTTTCATTTTATTTTCCATGACCCAAATCAATTCACTATGCTCGCTGTTATTTTTTGGTAGGTTGACTTCCGTAGAATTTTTAACTTCAACTAAATAGGTTTTGTTTAAACTGCCTTTATAGCCGCACTTTTCTGATATATTTTTCGGATATTCTATTATAGTATTAAAATGGGTTTTCCACAATTTTATCAAATCTTCACTTTTTATACCAGCTTCTTCCTGTAGCTCTCTTTTTACTGCTTCTTCGTGGGTTTCACCGACTTTTACACCACCTTTAACAAATTCCCAACCATCCCAGTTTTTTATTCTGTGAGCCAACAAAAATTCATTTTTACCATTAAGTTTACGATATACAACTGCCTGGATATTCGATCTAAATTCAAGTATCATATCAATTTTCTATATTTCGTATTGCGCTAATAAGATTTTTAAGATCTTCTATAACCATATCTGCTTCTTGGTTTTCTTTTACAGAAATTGTGTAGATCCCGGCTTTTTTTGCCCCTTCAATTTCAAGAAGATCGTGACCAACAAATACAGACTCGCTTGGCTCGACTTTAAAAAACCTGAGAACATTAAAATAAGCTTTTTTGTTAGGTTTGAGCTGATGAGTATCATGAGAAGAAAATATCCCATCAAAAAAATCTACACATTCTAGTTTAGTTAAAATTTCTCTTAGATCGTTTTTTGTGTATGCTGTATTTGATAGTATAGCAGTCTTATATCCGGTTTTAATTATCTCCAGGAGAATTGTTCTTAAATTCTTGTATTTCGGTCTTATTTTTTTCAGGCAGGCGGATTCTATGCTTTCGTATTCATCGATAATAAATTTATCTTTCAGACCAAGCCTGCTAAGAAATTCTATCCTAGCGCTTCTCAGTGTCTTTTTTCCTGTTTTTATGCCTCTTGAGGAGTTTTTCCATATCTCAATTCTTTTGTTAAAGTTCTTAGCTTTATTTTTGGAGAGCAGGTCATCTATTCTGCTTTTAAACTCTGTAAGATAAGATGTATCATAAATAATGTCACCCATATCGAAAATTATTAGTTTTATCCTAACCATAAGCATAGAGATTTAAATCTTATATTTCTTGCATACATATAAAGAACATTTTAGTATTTATAGACTGGGCTAAGGTGATGAGAAAAGGAATATAGCCAGATGAAAATTCGGAGCTTATCTTTCTTCGCTCTCAGGCTCTTGGTTATCTCTTGGGGATCTCCGTCTCTGTTGGCAAAAAGTCTTTTCTATTAACTTGTCAAAGTTATAACTTCGTTTATGTCTTCCGCTAGCATTAGAGTGATAGGTAGTTTTTTAAAAGATAGGCTTTGGTAATAGGAAGTTGATTTATCAGTTACAGTAACTGAAACTGTAGGTGCTCCGTCGTCTTTAAGCATTTTACAAACTTCGAGAATAAGCTTTTTACCAACCCCTTTTCTTTGATTGGTTTTCCTGACAGCCATTTGGTGTATCAATGCTCTAGAGCCATCGTAAACCACCCTGATAAAGCCAATAACAACATGATCTTCTTTTGCTACCAAAAAATATTTCCCGGAAATCTTTTGTATTCTTTTCATCATCTCTTTTCCGTCTATGTCGGCAACGAACATCTCATTTTCTTTTAATATTTCTTCTATCTGCACAAAATCCTCTTCTTTAGCAGTTTGTATAGATATCATAAATCAGGACCTATTCTAAGGCTAGAACACTAGTTTAGGTTTAAATGCCTAGATATCCTTTCGATTAGCACTATTTCTCTTGCTCCCCTGGCTCCTGTCTTTCATTATCATCAGTCTCTTCTTCAGGCAGCTCTTCATCCAAATCGCCAAAGACATCTTCCTCCTTTTCTTCGCCTTTTTTCTGCCTTTTTTTCCTGAACTTTAGGAGAAGGATGGACACTGCTCCAGCTATTATGATTATCAGGACTAGAGGCAATGTTCCAAGACCGCCATCTGTTTTTGGCAGCTTGTTTGATCCAGAATTGTCTGGGAGAAGGACAGGCGACTCTATTAAAGTGATGTTTGAGTCTGGGTTTGATGGAGGCTGAAGGCAATCCCTTGATTCCAGGTAGCCGCATTCGACTGTACTGTTGCATTTTCTTGATTGTGTATCTCCTGATTGGCACGGATCAGGGTCCCATGAACTGCAGTCAACAGCTTCAAAGCAGTCAGGTATTTTTGGCGCGAATTTTACTGTGAACTTTTTGTCAGCTGGTGCAAATTTTGTTTCCCCACCTGAGTTGGCCTCACAATTCCATCTGTAAGGGCCATCTGAAACATATTCTTCTGTGAAGTTTACCCTGAAAGGGGGTCTCGACGTTGTTATGTCAGAAGTTGCACGGAGTTTCCATTCTCCTGAAGTGTCTGAATAAAGGCTGATGGAATCTGGTTTTTTGCCCCTGACCTCACAAATAAAATTTATTTCCCTTGTTGCGATGTTATTTTGCGGGCTTATCAGGACAACTTCAAAAAAGTCTGTGATTATCTCAGCTGTCTTTGTTTTTGTTTGCTCAGTGTAATTCTGGTGCGTGCAGGCTACTGTGTAAGTGATTTTTGCTGATTCAGAAAAAGTCCTTGTAATATCGTAATTAGAGTTTGGATTATAGTTCATTTTTTTGGAACCTGTTTGGTCGCTGAAAGCTATCTGGCAATCTGCATTAGGTATTATTGTGACAATTCCAGTGGAATTTTCTGCATATGATGAGATGAACCGGACTGTTTTATTGTCAGGGCTGGTGATTGCATAACCTATTTCTAACAGGGATGCATTCTTCTCCTGCGCTTGTGCAGAATTTGCTGTAATCAGGACTGCCAGAAATAGGGTAAATACAAAAAAACAGGTCTTTTCCATTCAATAATATTGTATGCAGGCTCTTAAATTGGCCTGTAAAAATAAACAGAAGGCATAGAAGAAAAAACTATGCCTGAAATCACCCTTCAACCATCATCCTTATTCCAAACTCTTCTGAAAGGTTGTGTGATTCAGCCTGCTGTTTTTGGAGGGTATGTTTTTTTGCCACAGGCCCCATGATGTAAGGTGAGTTTACTCCTGTGATGATTGTTATTACCCTTATTTTGCCGCTGAAGTTTGGATCGATCCTTGAGCCCCAAATAACCTGGGCTTCTGGGTCTAATTGCTTGGAGACATATTCACCGATAAGGTTTACTTCCTCCAACCTGAGATCCTTTCCGCCTGTTATGTGGAGAAGCGCGCCAGATCCACCTGTGTAATCTACATCAAGCAGCGGGTTTGTCAAGGCTTTTACAACAGCTTCCTCTGCCCTGTGGTCTGTGTCAGATTCCCCAAAGCCGACTGTTGCAACCCCGCCAGAATGCATGATTGTTTTCACATCTGCATAATCAAGGTTGACTAAAGATGGCATGGATATTGTTTCTGTGACCCCTTTGATCATGGTTGCTATAATGTTGTCAGAGACTGCAAATGCCTGATCCACTGGCAAATCACCTGCGACTTTTAACAACCTGTCATTTTCTATGACAATTGCAGTGTCACATTTCTGCCTTAGCTGGAACAAGCCGTCCTCTGCTTTAGCCATTCTGGCACCTTCAATTTTGAAGGGCATTGTTACAGCGCCTATTGTGATTGCGCCGAGCTCTTTTGCTATTTTTGCGACAACCGGGGCTGAGCCTGTGCCTGTCCCGCCTCCAAGGCCTGTTACAATGTATACCATGTCAGCTTCGGCTAATACTTTTTTAATGTCCTTTTCGCTTTCCAAGGCTGCATTTCTTCCAACTTCAGGATATCCGCCTGCTCCTAAACCTCGTGTGAGATCTTTTCCTATCAGGAGTTTGTGATGCGCATTTGTCCTTGAAAGATGCTTTACATCTGTGTTCAGGGCGACTGTCTTTGCACCTTCGACTCCCATGTTTGTGAGCCTGTTTATTGTGTTGCTTCCTGCGCCGCCGCAGCCAACAACTACTATCCTAGCATCTTTCAGGTCGAGACCAAACTCTTCCATTATTTTTTGTCTCTGCTGTTCAGAACTAGGCACTGTTTCTAAGCTTTTGTCAAAAGCTTGTTCAATTACTGAATTCATATTACCTCCTATTATAGGTTAAATAATTATGATGTATAGTCTGAAGTATATTCTCCAGTATACAAACACTTTTTAAACCTACCTCTAAGTCTTATACATCAGAGTAAATAGATCAGACAACGCCAATTGTCTGTTACAAATCTTCTATTCAAAACAACTCGCCAAAGTTGTTTGTTGGATGTCATCTAAAAACAGAATCGTCGCCAAACGATTGCTGTCTGTTGTTTTCTTGTGGTTTGTTTTGTGGGAAAATTCACTGTTAAATATATCGATCTGGGATTTATAAAGATTACACTGTTATATCTTTTCCTGATCAGAGATGTTATGCTAGACGAAAGAAAAGTTATCCTCGGTTCAAAAGAAAGTCCTCTGATGGTTCTTGAAAAATACAAGATAAAACCAAAACTTTTTAATTTCAAAAAGGCTTATCAGGAGCTTTTCAGCCATGAGCAGGAAAGGTCAGAAGCAAAGTGCCAGTGGGGATATTTCCCGGGGTTTGAAAAAGATGAACATAATTTGTATCCAAACTGCATAAAGCTTGCCGGCCAGTTTGAAAAAAGTTTTTTATCAAAAATGCAGAAGCCTTTAGAAAAAAATCTCCAGCTTGCGTTTATCAGGATGGCTAGCAAGGAAATTTCAGGCTCATTTGGAGGGTTCCATATAGACGTTGATCCTGGTGTAAATATAGTAAAGGACGCCGAACAAAAAAACGGGACAGAGGTGCTTAGGCTGCTAATTAATTTACATGATCGTCCAAGAAAATTAAAATACACCCCTTTGGACAGATTTAGATTAAGGGAGATGGGAATAGAAGTTTCAGACGATCAGTATGTCCCAATAAATATTCCTGACAGTATTCCACAGTCTACAATTGAAATACCGCCAATTGAAAAGGATGCTGTATATAGCCTAAAGCTCTGGTCAAGCCTAATACCGCATATGGGCCTTACAGATGAAAAAGGGCATTTCCTTATTTCTTATGGGGCATACGTGAACAGGAAGGATGTTGACTACAAATTATGAGCTTTTGACAGCTTTATATAGAATGGACTGAATTATAGTTATGCAATCTTACGAACAGATGCTCGACAAGCTTGTGGAAAAGGTCCCGAAAAGGACAGATACAGGCGAAAGGTTTGTGATGCCCAAATCCCAGACACAACCAGATGGGCTCAAAACAATTATTGTGAACTTTTCTGAAATAGCGCAGGGACTCGGCAGGGAAGAGGCCCATTTACTAAAGTTTTTACTGAAAGAACTTGCAACTTCTGGAGAAATAAAAAATAAAAGGGTTAGTGTTATTGGGAGGTTCAACAGCTTTGCTGTGGACAAGAAGCTGGAATTGTATGTTAATCAGTATGTAATCTGCAAAGAGTGCGGAAGGCCTGACACACATATTGTGAAAGAAGACAGGATGAATTTTTTGAAGTGTGATGCTTGTGGGGCGAAATACTACGTGAAGCCAATACAGGAGAGTTAAAGATTAAATTTCCAGCCCAAAAAACTTTTTTGCGTTTTCCCCGCATTTTTTCCAGACTTCTTGGAAAGGGATTCCCTTCACTTCGGCAATTTTTTGCGCAGTTAGCCTGATTGTTGTTGGGTCATTTCTTAAAGTTATCAGATTAGTTTCCTTGTTTTGTTTAAAAATGATTTCATTTTCTTTCAACTCTTCTTTTACTTTTTGGATGCCGTTCCATGGGGCATCTGTTTCGAGGCAGATGTTCTCTAATGGTGTGTCACGCGCAATTTTTTTGTAGTCTTTGCTTCTTGTTACTAGATAATTTATAGAAATATACCATTTATTTTCAATGACCTGTTTCATCTGTTCTTTTCCGCCGAACATGTGGAGAAGGACAGATTTTGCATCCTCGTTTTCCAGGATTTTTATTGTATCTGGATGGGAGTTTCTGGAGTGGACAACCAAAGGCTTTTTCAGCTCTTTTGCAAACCTGACCAATTCTTTAAACTGCTCTTTTTGCTTTTCCTGCCAGACAGATTCTTTCACCCAGAAAAAATCAAGGCCTATTTCTCCCACTGCAATAAATTTTTCTTTGTTATTTTTCAGAAATTCTAAATATGGGTCTACTTCTTTTTTGGGGATTTCTTTTATGTACTCTGGGTGATGCCCTAGGGAGGCAAAAACATAATTCTTATACTTTTCCTGTATTTCCAGTGTTCTTTGAAGATCTTTTGGGTTTGCGCAGGATGTGACTAAAGCTTTTATCCCTCCAGATTTGCAGGATTGGATAACTTTGTCTAGATCTTTTGCAAACTCTGGCTGCTCTAAATGGCAATGGATGTCTATCATATTCGATATTGAGCTACACAAACATATTTAAACCTATACTGAATAAGTTATAGATTGTCGTGCAAAAGGAATATACCTAGCCAATTGGTTATGTAAACCCTTTCTTTTGGGTACGGTATACTTTTGAAAGAAGATTGGAAATAGGTCTCTAAACAATTGGTTAAAGACCTATTTCGTCCCTTTAGAAAAGAAAAGGATAGCTTATGATCATACCAGTAAGATGTTTTTCATGCGGAAAGCCGATATCCCACCTTTGGGAGAAATATAAGCAAAGGCTGGATACTGGGGAAGATTCTAAAGCTGTTTTGGACTCTTTGGGTATTGAAAAATTCTGTTGCAGAGCTATATTCATATCCAATGTAGATATGGTGAAGGAGATAGGGCAGTTTGAGAGATAGTTGTTACATCCTTACTGCAATCGTGATTTTGCCGTCTAGTATATAAGGCGGCTGTTCTATAGATATATAAAGCTTACGTTCTTGTTTTATATTCCGGAGAGAGAAGAAACGAGATGAGATCAAACATGCTAAATAGAACGACATAGATTCTTGTCCAATTGGATAGGGAATCTATATCCATCCATCTTAGCATTTATATAAGAGATTAATCTCAACCATTAAATATATGGCTAAAAAGGCAAAGAAACCAATTTCTAAAAAATTTAAATCTGAAATGGAAAAAATCGGGGAAAAGAAAGCTCTGGCTTTAAAAGCAACAAAGGACATAGAATATAGAACTAAGGGAAAACCGATTTCTGAAAAGAAAAAGGAAAGGTCAAAGGCCTCTTCTGAAAAAAGCCAGGGGGAAATTATGAAAGAGGACAGTCCAATTATACATTTAGCCAGCGATTTTAAGATTAAAGTCGAGAATGTTGTTGCTTTTGCGACCTTTGGGGTTGACATTCCTTTGGAAAAGTTGGTGAAGGAAGTTGAGAATACAGAATATGAACCTGAACAGTTTCCTGGACTGGTTTACAGGCCAACAAATCCCAGAGCAGCTGCGCTGATTTTTAGTTCAGGGAAGGTTGTTTGCACAGGCGCAAAGAGCATTGAGAATGCAAAACTTGCAATGCAGAAGGTTGCTGACACTATAAGGGGTGTTGGGATAAATGTGCCTAAAAAATTCCCAATAGAAGTTGAGAATATTGTTGCGTCTTCAAAGATAAAGGCTCAGCTGAATTTAGAAGAGATTGCTTTCATGCTTGAAAACGCTGAGTATGAACCTGAGCAGTTTCCTGGACTGGTTTTCAGGATAACAGAACCTAGGGTTGCATTCTTGCTCTTTAGTTCTGGAAAAATAATCTGCACAGGCGCTCACAGCATAGAGGATGTGAACCGTGCCCTCGAAAAATTTAAGGAAAAGCTTGAAGAGATTGGGGTGAAGGTCACTCCAACTACAGATTGATTCACTATTTTTAAGTTTTGCTTATAATTAGTTGTATGGCTAGAGAATGGTATAGAATCTAAGCCACAAGCGAGACCGACACTAGACTAAAGCACCTGGAAAATTAAGCTTTTAAAGTTTAGCACCTTTATATATTTATTCAGTTAATTTAGGATATAGTTTAAAGGCAAAATATGGTTGAGAGGTTAAAGAGCAGGGAACTATTAGGAAAAGTTCTTATTTCTGATGAAAGCGGGAAGAAATTTGGTGTTGTGGGCGATCTTGATTACATTACAGAATCTGGTGAACTCATCAACCTGGTTTTGGTTCAGCCAACAAGGCATGCAACTGAACTGAGCTTGCAGCAGGATGACAAAGGCAGGGTTTTAGTCCCATTTTCTGCAGTAAGGTCTGTTGGGGATTTTGTTATTGTGGCTGAAAAAGAGGTAAAATAGAGTTTTGTTTTTCCTAATAAACCAAAGATAATTTTGAATCTTTAGTTCTTAAAAATAGATTGCATTCTCGGGGCTAATTCATAAGCAAAGGCTTTCTCTTTCTTTTTCCTGACGAGTTTGCCTTCATCAACCATCCTTTTGAGGATGTTGTTGACAGAACGGACTGCATTATCCTTGGTTTTATACTCATTGCAGTCGATTTTTGTGACAACTTCAGATGGTGTGAGGGATTTGCAGGAAGCGATGGATTCTATTATTGCTTTTTGCCTGCCAGAGAGCTCCTCTATTGAAGCGTATTCGACTGCTTTGAAGATTTCCTGTTCGAGGACAAAATCTGCGTCTATTATCAGGATATTTTTCATCACAGCTTTTTGGGCAACTTCTTCACATGTCCTGAGAACCTCCCTTGGATAGCCAGCTGTTTTGTCGTAGATGATTTCCAGCGCTTCGTGGGTGAAGGGATGGATGTCCATACCGCCTACAAATTCGATCCTTTTCTTAACCAGATCCAAGACTTCTAATTTACTCAGGTTTCCCATTTCAACCCTGATGTTTACACGATTGAGTAAACTCTGGATATCTGTCCTTAAGATTGATTCGAATTCTGGCAAGCCTGAAAGGACAATGGAGATGTTGTCTATCTGGTCTGAGAGGGATCGAAGCCACTCAAAAGTTTCTTTTGGGGCTTCCTGGCATTCATCTATGAAGAGTATTATTTTGTAATCCCTGATTTCTTTGTTGAGGAGGTCGCCTATGTTGTAGAGATTGATTTCCTTTCCAAAATTCTCGAAGTTTAATCCGAGATTGTTTGTAAGTATCTCAACAAGGTCTTTTGGGTCAGTTGGGGCCTTTGGCAGATAGAGGATTTTATTTTTCTCGCTGACATTTCTCTGTACATGTTTCATGAAAGTTGTTTTTCCTGTGCCAGACTGACCGAGCACAAGGGAGAATCTGGAACCGTCATTTACACCGTTGAAAATTATACTAAGCTCTTTTTGGTAGCCGACAAAAAGTTCTGGAATGATTTTAAAAGAAAAAGGATTTGACTTCCAGCCATAATTCTTTGCATAGGCTGAGTTAAAATCAATGTATGAGTTCATAGGCTTCCTTGCGAGACATGCTAAGATGGAAGGAAATAGATTCTCTATCCAGTTTGTTCAGAATCTATTTCGGCCATTTATTCCCGCAACACTTCGTTTTATTTTTAAATTTTGGTGGATTAAATTGCAATACTCAAAGTATATTTTCCTGGCTTATATATCTTGATGATGTGAAGGTTGCGTGAAGGCTGTTTTTTGTTTTTTAATTACTGGAATCTAAATAAAATCATGAGACTTTTTGTTGGAATAGACTTGGATGAAAATTTGAAGGGAAAAGTTTTGGAAATTCAGAAAGAGCTTGAACCTCTTTGCAAGTTTGCTGACTTGAGGTTGGTTGAGAGGAAAAATTTTCATTTAACTTTGAAATTTCTTGGGGATGTTCAAGATAACACTGTTACTGAAATATCTGAAAGGATAAAAAATACTGCAGAGAATAATCAATCGTTCAAAATTTCTCTTTCAGGATTGTCTTTTTTTGGTTCAGGCGCCAATATCCGTGTGATTTTTTTGAGTTTGGCTGAAGGGAGGGAAAAGGTTATAGAACTGGAGAGAAATCTAAACCAGAAATTGGAGGATATCAGGAAAGAGGATTTTGATCCCCATCCGCACCTGACTTTGGCAAGGGTCGGATTTGTGTTAGACAGAAACAAGGTTGTTGAAAAGTTAAAGGAAATGGAAAAGATTGAAGTTGGGGAGATGTATGTGAAGGAAATCAAGCTTTTCCAGAGCACGCTTACAAAAAACGGGCCTGGTTATAGTGTGGTGAGAAGTTATGATCTTAAGTGAATCCAGTTTGAAAAAACTTTCTTTGGCAGGGATTGTGGTAGGGCTGATTTTGCTTTATTTCTTTTCTACGAACTTGAGCGCAAAACAGGCCAAGATTGGTGAGATGGATAAAAGTCTTGTTGGGAGTTTTGTGAATATAACAGGGGATGTCACAGATTTCAGGAAGGCTGATTCTGGGATGTTCTTTAACCTAAAGGATGGGGGAGAGGGGATCAAGGTTGTTGTGTGGAATAATATTGTGGAGCAACTGGAGTTGGGAGGGGTAAATACTGGAAAGATCAGGGAAGGCGCAAAAATAAATCTGGTTGGTATTGTGCAGGTTTACAAAGGGTCTTTAGAAGTAATTCCTGTTAGGGGGGATCTGAGGATTTTGGGTTAGGCTGGTTTGTCTGGAGGTTCTGTGTATCTGTCACATCTCTTAATAACCGGCCAATTTGCGAATACACTTCCAGCTAGGCGAATTCTTGGTTATCCAAGAGTAGGTTCTGGAAAAGATCCACTTTCTCTTAAAATATCTAAACATCCCCTAGTTCAAATCTTCTTTAGATAATATAGTCATTGAAGACCTGAGAGTTGGATCCTTTTCCATGCAGATCAGGAGACGGACGCCTTTTCTGCGGGCTGTGTATTCTATTTCCGAATCGACCTTGCCGTCAAAAACAACTGTGTGGACGTTTTCTAAAGTTCGTATTGTGTTTGCTAATTCTTTTGATGGGACCCTTCCTAGAAGTTCTCCATTGTTACCGAAAATACAGGCCGCGCGCGTTCCGATAAGCTCCTCAAGTGTTTTTTGGTAAAGCTTTCTCTCATCTGGCCTTAATCTAGGCGTTCTTACAGGAGCCCTTGGCTCATATCTTCTGTCATCAGATAATCTTCTGCCTCTTTGGACTCCAACAGATGGCTTGAATGTTCTTGTAGGGTATTCTGGCGGCGGCCTTGGTTTGAATGCGCCTGTGACTGTGCTGGTTGGGGATTCAACTGAGGTTCCTGTTGCTATTCCTTTACTGGATTTTGATGCTTTTTCAGGAAGGCCTTTTTCTATAAAACTTAATTCATTCCTGAATTGCTGGGAAGAAACTTTGTCGCGCAGGGACTTAAAGACTTCTTTTTTAGAGAGCTCCTCCACTTCCTTTCCTTCTGGAGCGCGGGCGACGAAATCGACATCTGTAACCTGCATGAGTTCTTTTACAATTAAAAGACCTCCGCGGTCGCCATCTGTCAAAACAGTGCACTCTTTTTCTTTGCAGAGGTCAGCAACTGGTTTTGGGACAGACGTCCCTTCAATTCCAATTGTGTTCCTTATTCCGAATTTTAGTAAAGTGATTACATCTGCGCGGCCTTCGACTATAATAACAGAATCAGACTCCCTCAGTCCGGGACCTGCAGGCAAGCCTTCGAAGCTTGTAATCTCTTCTGACCTTACAGATTCTTTTATCTGTTCAGAGATTTCTTCTGTGTCTGGGGCATTTACTTCAATCATGTTTTTTAGGATACCCTTTGCTTTTTCGATAATTTGTTTTCTTTTGTCTTCCATGACGTCCTCGACGCTTTCTAATTTTACAACAGCTGTGCAGGGACCTATCCTGTCAATTGTCTCTAGGGTAGCTGCTATCAAAGCTGTTTCAGAAGAAGTTAAGGATGACGGGATGATTATTGTGCCTTCTGATTTTCCGTTTTCTGATTTTATTTTTACTTCGACACGGCCGATTTTGCCTGTCCTTTGCAGTTCCCTTAAATTCAGGTCTGCGCCCATTACACCTTCTGTCTGGCCGAAAATTGCGCCGATAACATCTGGCTTTTCTACAACACCGTTCGCTGTTATTTTTGCTTTTACAACATACTTGGTTGAGTTTGGGGCTAGTTTAGACATAAATACCTTCCTTAATTAAGATACAAGAAACAGAGATAACTATTGGACTTGACCTGCGCACAAGGCTCCAAAAGCCATTAGATGAGCATGATAGTGAAAGGTGATTCCTCCACTGTGGATATCAAAATACTGGTTATCTCTAAGTTCTAATACCTAATGATGGGATTTTTCGTCCCTAATAACTGTGAAGTTATTACTTAAAGAGTATTTGATTGGCAGGCTTTAAAAAGTCAGGCCTTACTATATAACACTGTTATATCTTTCATCTCTCATTAAATACAACTTTATGTAAATAATAGATCATGTCCGCGAAAACCCTTGATTTAGTTCTGCAAAATGTTTTGAAGAAAATAACTCCTTCTGAGCAAGAGAAACAGGCTGTGCACGCTGTGATAGAAGATGTTCTCGAGGAAACAAAGATTATAATCAAACCCCATTGTTTATCTGTTGTCCTGGCAGGCTCCTTCACAAGAAACACGTGGCTTTCGCACAAAAAGGAGTTTGACATTTTCATACAGTTTCCTGTGGAGACTTCAAGAGAAGATCTGGAGAAATTAGGTTTGGAATTAGGGAAAAAAATTGTAAAGTCATTCAAAGGCTCGCATGTGATTGCTTATGCAGAACATCCTTATGTCCGCTCAAAAATAAAGGGGTATGATGTTGATATTGTCCCCTGTTACAAAGTTGAATCTGCTGAGAAAATAAAGTCAGCTGTTGACAGGACGCCTTTCCATAACCAGTACCTGTCCAAGAAACTGCATCCACACCAATCAGCTGAGGTAAGGCTGATGAAAATGCTGTGCAAAGTGAATGGCTTGTATGGCTCTGACCTTAAGACACAGGGATTTTCAGGTTATTTGTGCGAACTGCTTATTGTAAAATACGATGACTTCAAGACCCTTCTGAAAGAGGTTTCTGGTTGGTTGCCTGGACAGGTTTTTATTGATTTGGAGGGGAAGTATTCTGGAAATAGGAAAGAATTTTATAACCAGCCGCTTGTTTTGATAGATCCTGTTGACCCTAAAAGGAATGTGGCGGCGGCGTTGTCACCAGCAATTTTTGTAAAGTTTGTAGGTCTTGCAAAAGAATTTTTGGCCAAACCTTCAGAAACTTATTTCCAAGGAAAAGAGGCCAAAACAAAAACTTCAGAACTTCTCAGGAAAATTAAATCCAGAAAGACTTTGTTTTTAGGGGTTAGTTTCAAAAGGCCTGGAATTGTGGACGACATAGTCTATCCGCAACTGAGAAAAACAGCAAAAAGGCTTGTGGACATACTGAAAGAGTATGAGTTTGTTTGCATTGGGCAGGCGATTTCGACAGATGAAAAAACCTGTTGGGTTCTTTTGGAGTTCGAGGTCTGGAATTTACCTGATATAAGAAGGGTTGTTGGTCCGCCTGTTTTTGCAATAAAAAATTCGCAGGATTTTGTGGACAAGTATAAGAAAATTGGAAGGGTCTGGGTTGAGGAGGACAGGTGGGTTGCTGAAGTCCCGAGACAGTTTAAGGATGCCAGGCAAAAAATAATTCACAGCCTATCTGATAAAGCATCTATACTGAAAGCAAAAGGCATAGCAAACCACATGGCAGTCTCGATTTCCAAAGGATTTAAAGTTTTGGATGCAAAGCAGGTATTAAAAACAGGGAACAAGGACTTGATTGAGATAATTCGAAAATATTTAGAGGAGAATTTGGCTTGAGAAATATGGCAAGATATCAATATGTTTTCGGGAGGTTCGTGGCAGGCGCTTCTGTTTTGGCAGCTGGGGCTTTGTTTTGGTTGTATCTTGATGCGCCAACTGTTTATAATGGGATGATAAGCAACAAAAGAATAAGGGTTGAGGAATCAAGGGAAGGACAGTTGTTGATGTGAGTGATGACACTGGATTTACAATAATGGGCATAGATGAACATTCAAATGGAGACGGTTGGGATTGTCTGGAGGCTTCAGAACCAGATGGGACAACCTTTAAATTGCCTACATATTTCGAAGCGCACTATCCTCCAGCTAAGGCGGATAAATTAACCAGAGCAGCAGTTGAGTTATTAGATGCTGCAAGGAGTTCAGCCAGATAGTGATATTATGAAATTATTGTTTTACTTGGAAAAAGACAAGTATCAGAAGGCAAATGATGCTCTGTTGAAAAATGATTTGCTTTCAAGGCAGTCAATAAACTTCAGGGACGCGGCCTCTCTTGGATTAAAAGAAATTGGATACTATCTGGAACTTGACTGCTCAGAAGAGGCTGTTGAAGAGGCAAAAAAGGTTTTGAAGGAGCTTGCAAAAGAGCTTACTGGGACTGACAGGGATAAAGTTCTAGAAATTATCCAAAAGCAGGACGAAGCTGCCCAGTCAGGGTTTGGCGCTATTTTTGGGGAATAGCCGATTTAAGAAAATTTTAAGCAAAAAGCGCAACTTGAGAATTACTTGACCACACAATCTTATTTTTCTATTTAAATAAGAAAGAATCAAAAATAACAGATTGCCCATGTAGTGTAGCGGCCTAGCATAGAGCCCTGTCATGTAAGCCTTTTTCTTTCTAAAGAAAGAAAAACCCTTAAGGGAAAAAGAAAGATTTTGGCTTCTGCAGATCGGCTCTGACACGGGTTCAAATTATACCCTTCTTTCTTGTAAGAAAGAAGCCTTATAACCCAAGAAAGAACATTTACACAGGCTATTGGTTAATGAAAATCCCGTCGTGGGCGCTGAAAATTAGATTTATGTGAAATCAATTTTCAAAAAGGGCTCGTAGCTCAGCCTGGTAGAGCACCCGGCTTTTAATATTTAGTGGACCTCATGGTTCACTAGCTTTGTTAAAAGCATGTTTAGTGGTTTTCCACAATGACAGAACTTGGTGCGACCTCTAGCTGATAGAAGATACCGGATAGTTTATTGCTTCTAAGAGCAATTACCTGGATGGTCGTGGGTTCAAATTATACCCTTTTCTTTTACAAAAGAAAAGGTATAACCAAAAGAAAACAATTAGTAAACCCATTTGGTTTGATATTTGGGAATCCCACCGGGCCCGCTTTAATTCTTTTAGGCATAACACTGTTATACATAACTATTTAAGTACTAGAAAGTAGTATACACTATGAACTATTTTACCTCTAAATCTAGAAAGGGAAGCACATTGGCTGCCTTAGCTTTAGGCGCGCTTGGTTATGTTTCCCAACGTGTAGATTACACTGGCAGGCTATTTGCGCAGGACGCAGAAAAACCAGTTGAAACAATTGCTATAACCCATGAAGATGTTCTTTCTGATAAAGCTGGCGAGAAATCAGTCAAATACCTCAAGGAGAAGGGTGTAAGGATAATCACCTACAAAAGCAATGTTGAGGAAGCTGCAGCAAAATTAAGGGAATTGAGGCCGAAAAGCATCCTCTATTTGGATGATGCAGAAAAGTTTGTTATTGGAAGCGATCTTGACAGGGCTGAAAAAGCAGGCGACTTGAATGCTGTTTATAGAGTTCTTAGAGGCTCAAATTCAGTAAAAGTCAATTTTTTAGCCAGATCAATAGATCCAGACCCTTTCCCAGATGCCAGAGTTTACTCTTTGCCAATACCGCCTGAAAAAGGCGCAAGGGATTGGAGAACAATTGACAGTGTTTTGAGAGCAGGAAAAGTTGACATCAAAACCATCCTTTGCAAAGGCGGGGAAGGCATTCTGGATTTAGCTGTAGAAGGCGTAGGATACGCAGAAGCCAGAACAAATGAAGACGGAAAATTAAATCCAGAAGGTAAAGTAAGGAGGCTTGAAAAGAAAGATGGTAAAATTTTAACAAGCCGGAAAGACGTTGGAGTACCAGAACTTTTAAGGCTCTATAATAAAGCTCAGGCATTATTCTGGGCAGGCGGACATGGAAATAATGGAGCTTTATCAGATGGGGGAGATCTATATCCAGCTTTGCAAGGCGGATGGAATTATCAGGATTCTGATGTTTTTGTTTTTGAGAACTCAAAACTAGTTGCTTCAGGTGTGGGTGAAAGCATAACAATAGACTCTAGCAAACCTAAAGCTGTAATTTTCCCTGCAAGCTGTCAGGTAACAAGAATAAAGAACCCTGACAGAGCATTATCATTAGGCTTCATGAAACACGCAAGCGCTGTCTTAGTTGTTGGTTATCCTTTTAGCACATTTGACGGATATGCAGGATTTGGATTACTGGACAGGGTTTCCTATGAACAGCCAAATATTTCAGACGCTATAATGGAGAATGAGATAGGTTTGGAATTACTTAAAGGAGAATTATCAAGGGCGCGTGAAAGTCTTGGAATAAGGGGCATGACACAAAGGGAAATTAAAACACATTTCTACTCTGGAGTACAGCTCACTTATGGAAGCCCTCTGAACAAACTGGTTGTTGTCAGGGATCCTAAAGTAGAGAAGCCACTTGAAAAAACAGTTGAAACTAAGGCATTGGCTGATGGAAGGACAGAATATATCTTCAGGTTAAAAGTCAGGGATCCTGAAAAACTTAGGAGATCTCCTGTTTGGGTTGTTGACAAGAATTTTAAAAATGTGAAAGATGTTAAGACGAGCACAAATATAGTCAGATACGGAGATGAAAAACCAGAGGAGATCGCTTATAGGATAGGCGACAATTGGGTCTGGCTTAAAACAGAGAAAATAGTAAAAGAAGGTCTAAAAGATCTAGTGATAGAACCAATTGGTGTGGAGAAAGGAGCTGAATTTGTCCTTAGCTTTATTGCAGAATAGAGAAGATAGGGGGGAAAAGATTCTATCGATACTTTTATTTCTTAAAACCTGATTATTCATATGGCAATAGGCAGCAGACTTATAGAAACCCAGACAAACATCTCAGGTTTATGCAATCTTTGCGGGTCTTTAGCCAAACCTGCGTATACTTGCAATATATGCGGCACAATAATTTGTTTGAGTTGTTATCATCACAATATAGGCGCCTGCAAGAAATGCGTGAGGGGCAGGATGGGGAATATCAGATCCACAAGCCCTCTAAAACTGAAATAGGCTATTTATAATCTAATTTTAGATAATATTTGATTAGTTAAGCCATCATGGCACAATGGCACTGCGCAGGCCTGGAAAGCCTGTTTCCTTAACAGGATTGAAATTAAAGTATTTCTTTTCGAAGAAGGGATATCCCGGTTCGAGTCCGGGTGATGGCGCCTCTATTTTCTTAAATTATGAAAGTTGAAATCAAATCGTGCTTGGAAGGCGCCAAGTCAGCAGAAGGCATAGCTGTAATTATTGACGTGATAAACGCAAGCTCAACTATAGTAGAGTGCTTTGAGAAGGGCGCAAAAGAGGTTGTGCCAGTTGACTCTCTTAAAAAGGCCTTGAAAATTAAAAAACAAGGCGACCTTATTTGTGGTGAAGTCAAGCATTTCAGGAAAGTCGATTTTTACAATTCGCCTCATTATGTGAATGCTGACGTGAAAGATAAGAGAATAATTATCAAGACAGATGCAGGGACAAAAGGTATTCTTGGGGCAAAAAAAGCGAAAGAAGTTCTAATAGGCTGCTTTTTGAATGCCCCTTCTGTATGTGACTACCTAAAACAAAAGAATACTGAAAAAGTGGCATTAGTTCCTATGGGAGATTACGGAAAAAGGAAAAACGTTGAGGATGAAACTTGCGCTATTTATCTGAAGACTCTGTTAGAGAACAAAAAACCTGAAAACTTTGAAATTGCAAAAAACAAAATAAATAGGGGCAGCTTCAGGAATATTTTCAGGTCTATCTTTTTCAGAAAGCAGATAGAAAAATCTTTGAGGCTAGACACATCAAAAAAAGTCCCGAAATTTGTTAATGGGAGATTGGTTGCCTAAATTGTTGCGAAAAGCAGTAAGTATAGGATAGGCACAATAGTGTAACTGAACATCATTAGAAATTTAAAAAAAGTTTGTGATCAGGGACAGGAAGGAGCCATCGAACCTGTCCCCAACACAAAAGAGTGTGAACTTATGAGCACGCCCTGCTCATCTGGGATGAACACTAGCCTACGAATATAATAAATTAATAAGGAATTCTCTTGGGCCATATAAAGCTTTTCCCCAGTTCAGACCCAAATCTGACCTAAAAATTTCTAAATCGCCCTGTTTATAACAAAAGTAAATTTAATTATAACTCTTCTGGTACTCATCTCTCAAAAGCCTTCTCATTACTTTGTTTGAAGCTGTTCTCGGGAGGGAATTTGTTAGAACAACATCGTAAATCTTTATCAAGGGATTAATATTTGATTTTATAAGCTTCTGGAAATCGGTCTTCAGACTGTTAGTATCTAGAGCTTTTCCATTAAAAGGGACAACGTAGATAATGAGATTGTTTGGACCGCCGTCGTTCGGTTTGACAGTTACTGCAGCTGTTTCTGCAACATCTGGATGAGAATGTAAAATCCTCTCAACTTCTGCAGATCCAACCTTGTTTCCTCCGAGAACCATGACATCATCAACCCTGCCATGAACTAAAAAATAATTACCTGCAAGCTCTTCGACTTGGTCCCCATGCCGCCTCAGTGAAAAACCATTTTCTTTTGGACAGCCTTCATAATATGTTTTGAAATTATTCCTGTTAAGCATCGAGGTTGATAAGCCTATAGAAGGCGGAATAATAAAAACTTCGCCGTTTTTTGTTCTCTTTCCTACTTCGTCGAGCATCAAGAAATCAACTCCCATTGCAGGTGTCGTGAATGTTGATGGGGAGCACGGTTGCATCATTGTGCCTGTAATGTATACTCCTCCTATTTCTGTACCACCACAATATTCTATGATCGGCTTGTAACCTGCAAGAGACATCAGATACAACATATCCTCTTTTCTAGAACATTCCCCAGTCGAGCTGAACTTTTTTATTTTAGACCAATCCAACTCTTCTATGGATTTTCTAGTTTTCCATACATTGACTAAACTTGGTATGACACCGAGCATTGTAACACCAGAATTTTGCACAAACTGGCCGAATTCCTTTCCTGAATAAGAACCTGTAAACAGAGCCATAGAAGCCTGGTTTACAAAAGCTGCATAAATCAGCCAAGGTCCCATCATCCATCCGAGATTGGTAGGCCATGCAAGGATATCGTCTGGATGCACATCCTGATGGAAATACGAATCTGAGGCTGCCTTTATCGGAGTTGTGTGATCCCATGGTATTGCCTTAGGATCGCCTGTTGTTCCAGAAGAGAAAAGTATGTTTGTTGGGTCATTTGGTTTGCAGGGAACAGATTCAAATTCATCTTTAGTGGACAAAAAATCCTGCCATAACATATCTAAAACATCTGTTTTTTCTTCAAGTACACCAGAGTAAGGAATAATTACTGCAGGAGGGGGGCTGGCTTCCTTCACTTTAGAGTATATTTCAAGCTTCTTTCCCTCCCTGAGATAATAGTCAACTGTGAAAATCAGCTTAGCGTTCCCAATTTTCAATCTCTTTTCAATCTCAGGCGGCGCAAAACAATCTGCTATAGAAAGGGCAGCGCAACCAGCTTTAATTATACCTAAGTAAATCGCAACGCTTTCTGGCGTCATTGGCATATCTATTCCAATCACATCCCCATTAGTGTATCCTTTTTCTTTCAGGCTATTGGCAACCCTGTTAGTCATGGATTCCAGATGACTATATGTCCAGCTTTCAATTTTATTTGACCCTTCCCGAGAAAAATATATTGCAACCTTTTCTTTCGGCGCCTTGAAACAACTGTCAACAATATTAAGTTCAGCTCCGGGAAGCCAGACAGGCCTTTCTACACCATTAGATAAATCAGAGATCTTTTTTTGCGGTTTCTTGAAAACTATTCCAAGCCTTTTTACAACCAAACTCCAGAAATCATCTACGTTTTCAACTGACCACTTATGGAAGTCCTTATAATTGTGAAAACAAAGATCTCTCATTGCAGTAGCAAGATTTGATTTTTCCAAGTTTTCTTTTGAAGGGAACCATACAGGTGCCGGACTCTGGTCTGAACCCCTTTTCTCATAAACAAATTCAAACAACAACCTGTGTGCATCGAAACTCAGGTCTGAATATTCTTTCTGTGACAAAAGATTTTTTCTTATGTCCTGCCACATCAGTTCCTGTTCTTTAGAATCCTCCCTATTATACTTCTTCAGGATGAAATTCGCTGCCTGCAGGAAGTTCTCGAGCCTTTTTCCAGAATACCCGCTTGCTTCGCCTAGACTGGTAATCATATTACTATAAAAGGTAGGGGGAGTTTTTAAGTGTTAATCTCACTTCGGCAAAAGACGATTTATTAATTTCTATGAAAAACTCTATTTAAACTTACTCATTTTCTTTCGATGGCATTTCCTAAAGGAATTATAGATTTGGGAGAGAATTGGCAAAACTCCTTTATAAGGTCTTTGAGAATTGTTTTAATAGTTAGAATTATTTTTTGAAAAAATATCTAGTAGAAAATTGTAAGGAGGATTAGAACATATGATACTCGATCTAGAAACCCAAGAAGAAGCTATAATATGCCAACTATGCAGGGAACCTATCTGGAATTTTTTGTGCGTGGATTGCATCGGAAGCAATGTGCAAAAATGGCTACCGCCGAAATATTCCCAGCAGTTCACAAAATTCCACGAATACCTGAAAAACCATTTTAATACAACAATCCCAGACAACTACGAACCATGCATTGATTGCGGGAAATTTAATGAGAGTCCGCTTTGCCCTTACTGCTATACACACGAAGTTTATCACTGGATAAATCCCCAAAACCCTGACATGGCAAGGAACTTCAGCAAAATCTTTTTCTTCTACCCATTTGAGGGAACAGAACAGATAAAAATAGAGAGTTCCCCGATAACAGAGACAAAAAATCTTATGCAGGCAGATGGGTTATGCGACAGTTGCAATGAATATTCAGAAACCCTTGCCAAATCACGTGAAGGGTTGAGTTGCGAAGGGTGCAGGGAAGAGTGAAGTATTGAAAATGATATTTGTGGATATTTAAATTCGATACTGCAATTCTACAGATATGCCTGAAATCAGGAAGACAAAAATAATTTGCACACTCGGCCCAGCAAGCGATAGCAGGGAAGTTATAGGTAAAATGATTTCTGCTGGGATGGATGCGGCAAGGCTGAATTTCTCTCACGGCGGGCCAGAAGAAAAGGAAAACAGACTGAACATTCTGAGTGCTATAAACAAAGCAAGGGACAGGCCAATATCTATCATCTCTGATCTCAAGGGACCTGAAATAAGAATTGGCACAGGAAAGCAGGATCTTGAAATTAAGATTAGCGATAAAATAAATTTTACTTTAAATGAAAAAGAAATCCAGACAAAAAAGAAACCTTACACTGTCTCTGTAAATGTGGAGAAATTTCCTAAATCAGGACAGGTGATGGTTGAAGATGGCCTTCTAGAATTTGAAATAGTAAAATCAACTAAAACAAGAGCAGAATGTATAGCCAAAAATAATGGGCTACTCAAACACAACAAAGGAGTGAATATACCCCAGGCAGGGCATACAGGCCCGACTTTTACAGAAAAGGACTGGAAGGATATTGAGTATAGTGTAAAAAATAATGTCGATTTTATAGCAGCTTCTTTTGTGAGGACAGGGAAAGATGTCCTGGAATTAAAAGATTTTTTGAATAGGAAAGATGTCCAGATAATCTCTAAGATTGAATGCCAGGAAGCCCTTGACAACCTGCCTGATATAGTAAAATTATCTGATTGTATAATGGTTGCGCGTGGGGATCTGGGTGTAGACATACCAATAGAAACCCTTCCTTCTACCCAATACCATATTGTGAAAAAATGCAATGACCTTGGAAAGCCTGTCATAGTCGCAACGCAGATGCTGAATTCCATGATTGAAAACCCAAGGCCAACAAGAGCTGAAGTTACAGATGTAGCAAATGCAATTTACATGGGCGCTGATTGTGTCATGCTTTCTGGGGAGACTGCTACAGGGAAGTATCCAGTTGAGTCTGTTTCTATGATGACTAGAATTGCGCTTTCTATTGAAAAAGAGGTCCGCAACAGGATTAACAGGTACGAGATAAAACAGGATGACATTTACGGGATTGTGGGGAAAGCTGTTGCGATGTCCGCCGACTCAGTAAAAGCAGACGCAATTGTTTCATTAACAAAC
>Ga0209541_10002869_pt1 | contig 32242 bp, 33 predicted proteins | sample RifCSPlowO2_01_FD_184027 | JGI IMG/M metagenome (GOLD analysis project Ga0209541, IMG submission 184027) | Groundwater microbial communities from Rifle, Colorado - Rifle CSP2_plank lowO2_0.1 (SPAdes) (version 2) | ecosystem: Environmental > Aquatic > Deep subsurface > Groundwater | place... | reverse complement strand
ATGCATATTTCCTGCCTAAAATCAGCACATGGCTCAATAGTCTCTTCTCCATTTATGCAAATATGCCTGAAATATCTGCTTCCAACAGAATCTCCATATTCATCTGTTGAGCACCAGCTTTCTCCATGTTTATGCTCGTTTCCATCAGTTGTCTTTTCAGCAGGACAGTCTAAATCAGAGCAGATATAATTTCCATAAGTTGGCATTAATCCTGTTTTTTTATAATCTTTGCATATGCTTCCCTCAAAATAATTGCAATTTCCGCATGTTCTTGAATTAATATTGTCTTTTTCAGAATTACAAGATTCAGCTTTGGAAATTTTTTTTCTCCAGTAAGCTTTATCGTCAGCTTTTCCAGCATCATAAATATTTGCAGGGTTTCCACATGAATCAATATAATAAACTTCATCTTTTCCTTCAATGCAGCTTGTTTTTTTAGTTGGCCCGCAATTAGTTCCAAGCTCTTCTGCAGAGCATAGATAATCTCTGTAAAACTCAACTTTTTTTGTTATAGTCCCTGTTTCTGTTTTTGCGCCTTCTTTTATTGTATTGCATTCCTGCCTTGAGGTGAATTTGCATGATTTTGCGTAGTCAATTTCAATTACACAAGCTCCTTCATCAGCAAGTGAAGCAAGTGAAATGCATTCCAATTCACTTTTAATTTCTTTTCTGAAATCAGTTAATAATCCATAAAAACCTGATAGTTTTTTGCATCTTGTAAGTGTTACAAAGCTTGCTTGCTTTCCTAAAACACAGCACCCTAGGTTGCATTGGGGTATATTACACGAGGGAGAGTCAGCCCAGGTTCCTTCATTTTCATCACATACTCTTTGTGCAGTATTTTCCATGCAAATCCCATCTGTTGAATCATAGCAACATCCCTGCCTGCAAAAAGAAGTTGAAGCACAACTAGTTGGAGCACTTCTATAGTTTAAATCGCATTTTTCTTCTAATTCATTTTGGCACCATGCGCCAGCTTTTGTCTTTTCACAACAGACTTTAACTTCCTGTGCATAAAGCAGGGGAATAAATAAGATTAAAATCAAAATTATAATTAACAAAGTTATAAAAAAAATAAATATTTTCCTTTTTTTATTTTCTTTTTCCATGCTTTTTTCCATCTCTTATATTGATTTTTATTATTTAAACTTTTATGAATTTATTGATTTAGCTGATGTATTTTGTCAAACCCAAATCCAGGTGGCCAGGCAATGCTTCGCGAGGCAAAGATAAACTTGTCTAAAGTTATCCTGTCAGTCAGGATGTAAATTGTTGTTCCATCTGACTGGAGTTTCTTTTCAACTTTTAATGAAGGGTAATAAAGCATATAATTTAGTGTCTCACTATCTCCATATCTTGCTTCCCAATTAATTATAGAGCTTACAATCATTGCAAAATCATATAATTTAGAGCTTACATCTGTCTTGATTTCTTTATATGCAGAAGTTCTGTCTTTTGCGATTTTCAGATTACTATCTATATTAATAAGAATATTGCTTGGAACTAATTCAACAGAAACAACTGGTGTTTTTGAGGTAACTTCAAAACCTTGTTTTTCAAGAAAAGCTTCTGCATTTTTAATGCAGTTTTTAATTTTTGGCTCAATATAAGTTTTTATTTCTTTTTCAATGCTTTTTTTAAGAAATGGCTTTTGCACAACGCAGGTCTTATAGTTTTCATTTGTATAGCAAAGATATTCTATTTTATTTCCCTGATATAAATAATAAAGAGAGGGGTTTAAGCTTCCTCCCTGGACAGTTAAAATATCAATTGATTCTGTTGTTGCTTCTCTAGCGCATCTTTTAATCTGCTCAATTGGAGGCTCTCCTGTAAAATAATCTGCTATTTTTTCTTTTCCAATAAACAATAGAATTAATACAATTAAAATTGCAATTGCAAGTATTACAAATATTGTGATTTGCGATTTTTTATAATTTCCTCTTTTTATTTCCATGTTATATTTTTAAAGGTAAGGTTATTTATAAATTTAAGTAATCTGCTCATAAGCCTTTATTTTTATTTTATCTCCTTTATTATTAAATTCATCAATGCATTGAATATAATAAGTTTCTTTTTTCCATTCTGCAAAATGCTTTTTTCCCTCATCAGTTGTAGAAGTTGCATTTTCAAATGCAGTTGCAGAATTAAAGCTATATTTACATTTTGCATTTTCATTAGTTATTACCTTTAATCCATTTTCATAATAGAATCTTGTTATTATAGGGGGGGTTTTGTCAATTTCAACAGCGAAGCTTATATTGCCTTCAGCATTGTTTCCAACAATATCAAAGCATTTCATGAACAAAGTATAATTTCCCTTTAACATCTGGTTAAACTCTTGTTTATGAATGTCTGAATAAGTTTCTGCAAATTGTACAAATTGATTCTTGTCAAAGCTATAACTGCATTCTGCTTTGCCATTTTCAGAGCCCCCTTCTGTGCCTGCCTTGATATTCACATTAGCAGGTTCAGTCACAGCCCATATAATTCCATTAGATATGATATTTCCAATTGCTTTTATCTCAGTTATCTTTAATTCATGAGGAGTTGAAACTAATTTTATAGTTTCTTCTCCAAGATTTCTCTGGCTTTCATTTATAGTTCCTTTTAGCCAGGGCTGGTCTTTGCATTTGACATAGATATTATTTTCACCTGGAATAAGATTTGTTAAAGTTGTATTGCATTCAAACCCAAATAATCCAATTTCATCAAAATCTTTTTTGCATTCAAATTCACTTGTCATGCTTTCATATTTCCCTTCATTGTAATCATATCTGCATTCGCTGGGTTCATTTACCCAGATTTTAAAATCAATCTCGCTTTTGTTAAAAGGAATATAAGCTCCATTTGCAGGCTCGGTTTTAGTAATAACTGGATTCTGAATATCAGCTCCTTGTTTTATGCATGTTTTTATCAAATATTCTGCAATATTTACATTTCCTTTTTTATCAGAGCATCTTAGATAAAAATTCAAATCACCAAGCTGGTTTGAAAGTTCTGCTCTTAATTTTGCAAACTGAATTTTTTCTTCTTCGCTTAAAGTCTCTTCTCCAATTTCGTCAAAAAAAGAATTTACAATAGACTCCATAGAAGGCATGTTTAATATCATTGTGTGATTATAATCATACAAGCTGCTTGCGCCAAAATAATCTGCCATTTCATTTGTATCTGAAGTTGGGGCAAGATTATACCAGCATTGGCTAGGCTCATTTGTTGATATTCCAAATATCATTGGAGTAAACTCTGGAATGCATTCTCCATTTTCAGTAAGAACACTAAATCCATTTTCCCTTTCTTCATATTTAAAGCCCTTGCTGATAAGTTCTTTCCATGGCTTTATTACCGGAGGGTTTGCATCTTTAGGATTACTATCAACACAAAGTTCATTTCCAGTTCCCTGGTTGAAAAGCTCGCATGTCTGCCCTAAACTCTGGCATTTATATCTTGCGCATGCCTGAAGTTCTTGGTCAAATAAACCAGTGCATTTTCCGCAATCACTTCCTCCGCGAGGAGCCTGCCATGGCTCGCAATTAAATGTAATTGTTTTCTTTCTTACTTTTCCAATGCCAAGTGCTGCAGTGACTCCCATGAAGATTGCAGTTAAAACCATGATGCCTATGCCTACAATAGATAAAAATCCTGCTATAGCATTGACTACAAAAACAACAGAGCTAATTGGTGCTTGAGCAACTAAAAATAAAGGAGCGAGAGTCTGAGCAATTGTTAAAGTTTTCAATGCAATCAAAAATCCAATAGCAAATAAACCTCCACTAATAGCCATATATAAACTTCCTTCTCCTTTCATTCCAAGAATACTTGCAATTAATAATCCAACTCCAGCACCTATTGCTGCAGTTGCTAATAATGATCCAAAAGCAGCTAGTACTGGACCAAAAATAGGAGTAGCAGGAATAGCTGCAACTCCTGGAGTAGCAGATACTCCCCCAAGTTTTATACTCAATATCCCCCCTAATCCTCCAGCACCAATTGTGCTATACATTAGCTCTTGAGAATAATCAGCTAATTCAACTCCTTCACTGCCTTCAGCAGCTCCCCAGCCATAAGCTGATTTTAATTTTTCAGTAAAATTTCCAGGAAGTGCAAACTGGCCTGCGACTGCTTTTGCGTATTTTTCATACATAGACAAATCTAACCCAGGAGCATTAGTCACAGAATATCCAGAATCACTTGTTTTTCCTAAGACATTAACTTTTCCACCACAATCCCCTAGTGAGCCACACCAGTCATTCATTTGTTGTGTAAAAGTTGGCTTGTCGCATTCACATCCTGATTTGCATTCCCATCCTCCCCAATCCTTGACTTCAATTTTTTTGCATTGGAAATCAGCTTGGTTGCAGATTTGCCCTGCCATTTCACCATTCTTGATTAAATCAAATCCAGGGGGATATTTTGGAGTGCATAAGTCAAAAACATATTTTTTTCCAAAATTTATGTTTCTTATTTCGCAGTCAGAATTTTTCTGGCACTCTTCAATACCTTTAGTTCCTGGATATTTTTCTTTGTTATTATAGGTTGTGCAGAGCATTGCCTGGTTAGGCCTGCATGCAGCAATATTTATTTTATTTCCATCTTCCCTTGTTTCTTCTGATTGCACGCAAATTCCAGTCCTGAAATCTCCACATGGTTCAGAATTAACTTTTCCATCATAGCAATAATATCTGTAATGCCTGCTTCCAACAACATCTTTTCCTTCTCCAATATAACTTTCATAAACACACCAGCTTTCCCCATGCCTTCTGTCTTTTTTCCCTCCTGCATTATCAGGAGCTTGCTTGCAATTCATGTCATTACAGACATAATTTCCATATTCTGCTTTTCCACTTCCGCAAAAAGTTCCATAATAAACATTACAGTTTCCACATGATTCTGAATTAGAATTTCCAGAATCAGGATTGCAGCTTTTTTCTTCTCCTAAAACTTTTCCATTATTCCAGGATTCTTCTTTATCAGAATCATAAATATTTTCCCTGTTTCCGCAGGAATCAAACCAATATACTTCATTTTTCCCTTCAATACACCCAGTATGATGCTGTTTTTCACATTTAGTGTCTAGTTCAGGATTAGAGCATAAGTTCCCTTCATAAAATTTCAAGGCAGAGCCTGATTTACTAATGCATTCTCCTTTAGTCATAAAGCTGCATTTTTCTCCAATCATGCAAGCACCTTCTGCCTGCAGATTATTAAGCTCGATACATTCAATTTCTGACTTAATATTTGTTTTATATTCCATATCAATTCCAGATTTTTCAGAAAGAATCTCGCATTCTTTTTCAGTTGTGAATTTTGTCTGGCTTCCTAAAATACAGCATGCTTTTTTACATTCTTTTATATTGCATTGCGAATCTTCAAGCCATTTTCCATTATTGTCTTCGCATAATTTTTTAGGAACGGCGATATCACATCCTCCTAAAGCCTCATCATAGCAACAGCCCTTTTTGCATTCTGAAACTTTTTCACATTTAGTTGGAATGCATGCTCCATTACAAGAGGAAGAGCAGGAATTAGGCAGAATCTCCTGGCATACTAAATTTTCATTTTTAATTTCTGGACAGCAATAAAATCCAAGTTTGGAGGAATTCTGAGCTATAAATCCCTGAAATTCGTCAATAGAATCTTCAGGCTCTGCTGCAGAAACAAGATAAGAAAAGGCAAAAGAGCTTAAGAGAAGTATAATTATCTGTAAATAACTAATCCTGGCTTTTCTTTTTTTAATATCTTCTTTTTTTATCTTAAAAATTTCCTTTTTCATGTTAAAATCTTCTGTATTTTACATTCCAGCAGGCATTGCACAGCTTCTTATAGCAAATACAAATTTTCTACCTGATTTTTTCTCAACTACTTCATAAACCTTAATCTCTCCATCAATTTCTTTTTTATTTATCTCAAATTCAGGGTATAATAATTGATACCCAACATACTCAAAATAGCAGAATTTAGCTTCCTGGTTTGCTATCTCTGAAGCAATTCCAGCAAGCTCATAAACAGGGTCAATGACGCTTGCCTTGAAATTTTCAAGTTCTTTTATATTTCCATTTTTGCTTATCTTAAAGTATCTTTTAATCTCAGCAACAGCTCTTTTTGGCTCTAATACTATTTTCAATTCCATCTCTCTCATCTCAATGCTATTTGTTTTCTCAAGCTCTTTTTTTAAGGTTTGAAAACAGGCTTCAACCTTGGGGGTTATATAACTTTCAATCTCTTTTCTTATGTGCTCTTTCAAAAGCGGCTTTTGGTTTATGCATGGCTCATAATAATTTTTATTATAGCAGAGATAATCAATGTTTTTTCCATTGTATAAAAATCCTCCTTTAGCCTCAATATCTCCTCCTTGCTCGCTCAGTAAATTTATTGCCTCATCAATAGCCTCTTTTGTGCAAGATTCAATAAATGCCTCTGGATTTTCCTCATCAGGAACAATAAGTTCAGGGCCTTTTCTCAAAAATAAAAGCAAAATGATGCTGGTAATTATAATTAATCCAAGAATTACAAAAACAGCAATCTGTCCATGCTTGTTAATTTTTCTTTTTATCATTTTCACTCTCCTTTTTTAGAAGCTCAATAGCTTCTTCAATAACATGGGACTTATTCCTATACCTTCTATTTTTGACAAGCTCTCGAAGAATCTTTCCAGTTTTCTCATCTATTGTAGCAGATATTCTTACTTTCATTTTTAAAAGTATTACTTTATATTATTAAATATTATTTAATAATACACACTTATAAATCTTTCCTTGTTCAGAAAAATAAAAGCTCAACTCACTCAACAGCCTCAAATCCAATGGCAATTCTTCCATTCAAGAATTCTCTATTCCCATTATATCTTTCAATTTCCCTTAAATAAATTCTTTCATAATCAATATCATCATTTTCTTTTCTATATTTCTTGTAAAACCCCCTTACTTTGTCTCCCTCTTTTATTTCAAAGGGGTCAGTTAGCTGGTAAGCCCAGGAAAATTTTCTATAATCTCCTTCAACTTTTATAACAAGTTCCCTTACTACTAGTCTTTCACACTGCACGCAGTCTAGTTGCTTAATAGAAATAACTAGGCTTTCTACACTTTCAAGTGGAATTTTTTCTTCAACTCCATCTTTGACTTTGATTTCTAAAACCTCTCTCACAGGTTTTGTAATCTCTCTTGTAGCTCTCATCTGTTTTAACCTCAAATTAACTTAGCTTCCACGATTTAAATAACTATTTATAAGAATAGAATTTATCCATAATAGGATTATGCCCTTTTACAAATCATCAATCTTCAGTTTCAACTCTTGGAGCAAGTATAAAGCTTAATTCAATAAAAGGTGTTTTAAAATTAAGCTTTAAGGGATAGTCATCTGAAAAATTTATTATTGCTTTTTCAGTAAGCTTTGCAGCCTTGATCATCTTCTGCAGATATTCAAGGGAATATTTTGAATCTGCTTCTCCAGCAGTTATATTTGCCTCATCAGAGGTATATTCAGCTTTAAAAGAATTAAGAGAGCCCTTTGCTTTTATTACAAATCTGTCTGGCCTTGAGATAAAAGAGCAAGAGTCAGCAACAACAACACAGTCCTCAATAGCTTCTGAAAAATCATTAGAAGCCATTTCAATTTTGCTTGTAAATTCTAAACTAGGAATTTGTTTTTCATCCCCTTCAATTTCAATTAAAGCAAGGTTAAATTCTCTTTTTATCTTGTCTTTTATTTCTAATCTTAGCTCATTTTCAATTTTTGTTATAACAAGAACACTTCCAATCCTTATTCTCCTTAAAACAGCTTTCAGGCTTTCTAAACTAACTCCAAGAACTTCTTCTCCTTCAACCTCTAATTCTGAAAAAGCAGTATTTGGCAATTTAAAAGAAACCATAGCTACATTAGCAGGGTCAATGGCAAGAATGCTCATGCCTTCTTTATTTACCTTTATTCTGACTTCTAAAACTAACTCAGAAATTATCCCAATAATCTCTGAAAAAAGCTTTGGATTATCTAATTTTAATAGCATTTTAATAAAAATTTAGCCATGCTTTTAAAGATTATTATTCTATAGAATAGGATATTTTTTAAATGCCTAAATTATGCTTAGTTTAATACAAAGGGAGGAAATATGGGGATAGATTCTGGTGAAGTTAAAGAGCCAAGCGTTCAAGAAAGAAGAATAAGAGAGATTACTTTAGTTTATTATTCAAGAGAAGATGTAAGAAAAGCCATGTTTAATTTTTCAAAAAACAGGGAATGTGTTCCAAGATATTTTGAGAGTTTTGGCAAAAGGCCTGATAATTTTCAGTATGAAAATGATATTCTTGAATTTGTTAAAAAAGGTGCAACTTCTTTCCATTGCTCAGAAGAATTATGGCAAGACCCTCTTGAAATTTCAACAGAGCTGTCAAAAGAAGAGCTTGATAATTTAAGAATCGGCTTTGATTTATTGCTAGATGTAGATTCTCCTTATCTGGAATACAGCAAGATTTATACAGAATTGTTAATAGATGCTTTAAGATTTCATGGAGTTAAAAACTTTAATGTTAAATATTCAGGAAATAAAGGATTTCATATCATTATACCCTGGAAAGCTTTTCCAGAGGAGATTTATGGGCAGAAAACAAAAAATATGTTTCCAGAACTGCCTAAAATAATATGCCAGTATTTATCAGAATTAATCAAACCAAAACTTGAGGAAAAAATTTTGAAAGATATTGATTCAAAAGAGCTTATTAAAAAGACAGGAGAAAAAGAAGAGGATCTTTTTGTTATGGAATGCAATAATTGCAAAAGGCCATCTAAAAAAAAGTATCTAATATCTTGGCTCTGCCCTTTTTGCAAAAATGAAATAACCACAATGGAAGGCTTGTATAATAACAGGAGGAAACCTAAATGCCCTGAATGCAGGAAAGAGCTTATTGAAAAATCAAGAAAAGAAATTTTTGTCTGCGATTTTTGCAACTTAAATTCTGAAAAAAATAAAGAAAATTTTGGAATAATAAAAAAAATAGGGATGCTGGGAGATATAGTCTCGAAAGACAGATACAGGTCTGAAAAACATATAGATGCGGATTTAGTTTTAGTTGCTCCAAGGCATTTATTTAGGATGCCTTTAAGCCTTCATGAAAAAACAGCTCTTTCTTCAATTGTGGTTGATAAAGATAAAATAAAAGAGTTTCAAATAACTGATGCAAATCCATTTAAAATAAAAATCAAAGATTTTTATCCAAGTGCACAGCCTGGAGAAGCAAGAAATCTTCTTCTTCAGGCTTTAGATTGGAAAGAGCAGAATAAACAAAAAGAGAATTCAATAAAAAAATTTCAGGCTACAGAAATGGAAAAATTAAAACCAGACTATAAGCAGGTTTCAATTCCAAAGCCAACAGAAGAGCTTTATCCTCCATGCATAAAATTAGTCATGAAAGGAATTAAAGATGGAAGAAAAAGGGCTCTTTTTCTCTTGATTAATTTTTTCAAATCCCTTGGAATAAATGAACAGGAGCTGGAAAAAAGAATATATGAATGGAATGAAAAAAATCCCAGAGCCTTAAAAAAAGGTTATATCCAGGGACAATTAAGCTGGCATAAAAGAAACAAGTCAGTTCTTCCCCCTAATTGCGATAAGCCAAATTACAGAGATATTGGAATATGCGAGCCAGATGAGCTTTGCAAAATAATAAAAAACCCTGTTAGTTATTCATTTAAAAAATATTTCCGAAATCAACAATCCTTAAAAACTATTTAATTCTAGCAATAAAATGATGACCCTGACAAAAGAAGAGCTTATTGCTTTTGAAGATGAAATAAAAGAATTATATGAAAATGCAAAAATAAAAGCTCCTGTTCATTTTTCAAAAGGAAATGAAGAGCAGTTAATAGATATTTTTAAAGATGTTAATGAGAATGACTGGGTTTTTTCAACCCATAGAAGCCATTATCATGCTCTTCTTAAGGGAATTGATAAAGAGTGGCTGAAAAATGAAATTATTGGACAAAGAAGCATACACCTCAATAGCAGAGAGCATAAATTTTTCACTTCAGCGATTGTTGGCGGTATTTTGCCAATTGCTCTTGGAACAGCGCTTGGAATAAAACTTAAGAATTCAAAAGAGCATGTCTGGGTTTTTGTTGGTGATATGGCCGCAGAAATGGGGATTTTTTATGAGTGCACTAAATATGCTAGAAGAAACAGCCTCCCAGTTACCTTTGTCATAGAAGACAATGGATTAAGTGTAGAAACCCCAACTCAGAAATGCTGGGGAGAGGATGACGCTAATATAAAAATAATCAGATATAAATACATGAGATTTTATCCTCATCATGGAGTTGGCAGGTTTATTAATTTTTGAATTAAAATGGCATATAAAGATGAATTAACCAAAGCAATGGAACTTTTATCAGAAAATGAAAAGACAATTTTTTTAGGGCAGAGTGTTGCCTGCTCTGGGAATGCTATCTATAAAACTCTTGAAAAAGTTCCAGTAACTAAAAGAATAGAACTTCCAATAATTGAAGATACTCAAATGGGCATGTCAATAGGATTAAGCTTTGAGGGATTTATTCCAATTTCAATTTTTCCAAGAATGGATTTTTTAATCTTGGCAACAAACCAGCTTGTTAATCATCTTGATAAAATAAAAGAGATGTCTAATAATCATTTTAACCCAAAGGTTATAATAAGGACTTCTATTGGGGCGACAAGGCCATTATATCCAGGTGTACAGCATTGCTCTGATTACACAGAAGCTCTTAAATTAATACTTAAAAATGTAAAAGTTATCAAGCTTGAAAACAGCAGAGATATTATGCCTGAATATAAAAAAGCACTTGAAAGCAATTCCCCTACTTTATTGATAGAAATCTCTGATCTATATGATTCTGAATAGTTTCCTGGAGATTTCTCTTTAATGAGAATGGTATCAACAAATTTAAATACCTAAATATCATTAACTTTCTATGAAGAGAGATGTAAAATTAAAAAAATTTTATAAAGTGAAATCAGCAATTTTTTTTATGTTTTTTTTAAGTATCCTATTTTTAAATTTCCCTCAAGTTTATGCTCAAGATGAGAAAACTGATGAAAAAGTAAACAAAGCTTATTCATGTTTAGAGGGAAAATTAGAAACTAATTGCGGAGATACAAAAAGTACGGAGCAAGAAGCTTTTTCTCTATTGGCAATTTCCTATAATTCTAGTCTGCAAAGAGACTGTAAGGATTCTTTAATTTCAAAGAAAAAAGAAAACAATTGCTGGCCAGAAACAGGCTCTTCCTGTGATATTAAGGCAACTTCTCTAGCAATACTAGCTTTAGACAGGTTAGAAGAAGAGGTTAATGACTCAGTTCAGTGGCTTTTAACTAAAAGAAAAATACCAAAAGAACTTCTCTGGTTTCTTGAAATTGATGCAGAAAATGCAACTTCTTGCAAAATAAGTGTAAATGAGGGGAGTGAGCAAACTTTTAATATAGCTGAAAACAAGAAAATTTCAGGAACTTCTAGTTGCTTATCTCCTGCAGAGCAGGATTATTTCTTGCAAATAAACAGCAATTGCTATGATGACAAATTTACAATTTCCTGTAATTCTGATTTCAAGACAACGCTTATTTATAAAAAGCCAGATCCTGATATTTATTATGTTTCTGGAATAACTAACTCTGGAGCATCAGGCAGTTATACAGAGGAAACAATAAACTCTTTCTGCTTTGGCTTAGCAGGATGTGATTATGAGGGAAGTTTATGGGCAACTTTTGCTTTGTCAAAAACAGGAGAAGATATATCTTCTTATCTTCCTTATCTTTCTCAAATGTCTGATAAGCTGGAAAATATGAAATATCTTCCATCAGCATTTTTATCAATTTTAGCTAGCTCTGGAGATTATGAAGCAGAGCTTATTAATTTAAGAAAACAAGGAAAATACTGGGAAGAAACAAAGGGCAACAAATATTATGACACTGCCTTAGGAATCTTAGCTTTAAGAGATACAACTCATGAAGCACTTGAAACAGCTAAAAATTACTTGTTAGAAATCCAAGATAAAACAACAGGATGCTGGAATAATGTAAAAGATACTTCTTTTATTTTATATTCTGGATGGGAAAAAGAGCCTTCTTTTGAAAAAATAAAAGGCAAAGATAATATAACAAAATCTTTGTCTCGATGTATAGATTCTAATTTTTATTGTGTTTCTATAGGGAAATGCTCTGTTACAGACCTTAAAGATAATCTTTATTGCCCGGGAGCAAAAATTTGCTGTGCTCAAGAGCCAGAAGAAGAAACTTGTGAAGAAAAAAATGGAGCTATTTGCAAAACTAATGAAGTATGCACAGGGGATACAACCTTAATAAAAGGAGAGTTATGCTGTCTTGGAGCATGCTGGGAAAAACCTATAGAACCTGAAGAAACAGAATGCGAGGAACAGGGTTTGACATGCAGAATTTCATGCGAAGAAGATGAGGGAATAAAAGAGATTTATGACTGTAATGCAGGAGACACCTGCTGTGCACCTAAAGAAACACCTCCAACTCCTGGAAGAAACTGGACTTTAATAATTATTTTAATAATTTTAATCCTCCTTGTTATTTTAGCAATTATATTCAGAAATAGGCTAAGATTATTAATGTTCAGGGCAAAAACAGGAACAAAAATCAGTGAGGGGCCAAAACCTTTTTTTAGGCCATTTTTTCCACCGCCAACTTTTCCAAGAATGCCAGCAAAGCCCAGGCAGATAATTCCAAGGCAGGCTTATCAAGCTCAAGCAAGAAGGCCAGGTATGCAAAAGCAAAAATCAGAAAAAGACAAGGAATTTGAAGATACAATGAGGAAGTTAAAAGATATGAGTGGGTGAAAATCTAAAAAAATGAAAGAAGGTAAATAAAAAATGTCTAATGAAAAAGAAGTTCCTACAGGAGTAAAAATAATCTCTGTTTTGTATTATATTGGGGCGGTTTTATTATTCTTATTTGGTCTGACTTTTTTTGCAGGTGCGGGGTTTATTGGCTCGATAGCAGAACAAATTCCTCTTATTGGAGTATTGGGTGCTGGTTTATTTATTGTAGCAGGGATTATACTAATTGGTCTAGGAATCCTAGGTTTCTTCATTGGAAGAGGCTTGTGGAAAGCAAGGTCTTGGGCAAGGATTGTTGCAATAATATTTGCTATCTTAGGAATCTTAGGAGCAATAACTTCAATGGTTCAAGGAAATATAGCTAGTAATCTTGTTACCTTTGTTTTGAATCTCTTAATCGGAGGCTATCTCTTATTCAGCAAAAGTGTAAAACAAGCATTTTCATAGAAAATCTAAACATTTATTAATTCTTATTTTCTATTTTTTATATGAAAAAAGAGATTGCACTAATACTAGCTTTACCTATTTTATTATTCTTATTTGTAATCCCATTTTTGCAGGCAATTCAAATTTCTTTATCTAAAGAAAATTATGAGCCAGGGGAAACTCTTCAGGCAGAGATAACTGGGAATTTTATTTCTTTAAATAAAGATAATATTTTTATTTATAAAGAAGATAATCTAAGAGCTTTTTCAGGAATATCTAATTTAATTTTGCAAGATAAAATTTATTATTATTTTATAATTCTTTCAAATCAAGAAGGAAATTTTTCCCTAAAAATAAAAAATTCTTATTATTTAAGGGCAGGTGAGTTAAGATCTGATGAAATAGTCAAAAACTTTACAATTAAAAAAACTAACCAGTCTTTATTATCAATAAACCCTGGATTTGTTTTAACAGACAAGGATTTTACAGTTAAGATAAAGAGTTTGTCAGGGAATCAAGATATTACAGCTTTTTTTGATGCAGAAAACCAGACTAAAACTCTTTCCATTAAAGAGGATTTTGAAGAAAAAATAGTTTTTTCGAGTTTTAATCTTACAGGAAAATATAGCTTAAAAATAAATGATTATACTATTCCTGTTTTTTTATACCAGAAAATTAATAATACAAAAGGGAATACAACTGAAAATGAAACAGACAAAACAATAAACAGATTAGAATTTATCCCAAAGGACATAAAAGGAACAGTAACATCTGGAGAAAATTACTCTTTTAAAATTTTCCTTAAAAATTCAGGTGAAAAAAATTTAACTAATATTACATTTTCAGGCAGTTTAGTATTTTCAATTAGACCAGAAATTCTTGATTTAAATTCAAATGAATCAAAAATCTTAAACCTTACAATTTCAGTTCCAAAATCAGAAGAAACTGTTTTAGGAGAGATAATAGCGGAATTTGATGGCAAGACAATAGAATTGCCAATAGAATTTGAAATAACTGAAAATAAATCAGAGGTTAAAATCAATGTTTCTATAACTGACGGGGAGATAAAAAAAAGCTTAAGCTGTTCTTTAATTGGAAAAAAATGCCTTGAGAATGAGGAATGTGACAAAGATGAAGTTTCAAGCTTAGAAGGCTCTTGCTGTCCAGGAGAGTGCATTGAAAAAAAGAGCTCTAGTTCAACTTGGATTATTGGAATTATTTTAATTATAGTAATTTTAATTATAATTTTCTTTTTTTATAAAAGAACAAAAAAACCGGGAATAAAATCTACAGAAGAAATTTTAAAAGAAAAATCCAAATATTTTTCAGAGAGAATGAATCCCCAATCAGAAGTCAGTGGTGGGCTGGGAAGGGTTTAGTTTAAAATTCCCAATAGAGTATCTGATCTAGAAATTCTGTATCTTGCAATATCATTTAATTCTCTGGCTTTTGAATTAAGGGCAATTATTATTCCAGATTCAGCTGAAGGAACTGCAGTTATAGAATCTCCTACAATATAAACCTCTCTCTCAGTTAAATTAAATCACTAGTATAATTTGTTATTAAATACCCCCTGCTTTTGAGCTCTTCTATTACTTTTTTTGCATTTTTTCTTAATTTCTTTTTCAGAAACTCCTTTGTATAAAGAAGCAAGAATTTCTAATTCATAATGCCCTTTATCTTTCTCTTTATCATATTCTTCTCTCTGCTTTTTCATCTCCTTTTCCTTCCCTAAATGGATCAAAAGCTCCCTAATTCCGGCTAATTCAGAATCAAGTATCATTCCAGAACCATTAAATATTAATGCTTTCATATTAAAAATTAAATTTATACTATTACAAAGCAAGGATTCTTTTTATATTTTTCTCTGTTATATTTTCATATTCCCTTTTTCTTAGTTCCAGAGTCTCAATCATAGCTAAAGAAACTCTAGGGTCTCCAAAAGGATAGTCGCTTCCAAAAATAATCCTATCTGCTCCAAATCTTTTATATATTTTCTGCAATATTAATGCATATTGTATTCCAGAAGTTTCAAAATAAAGATTATCAGGAAAAACATAATCATCTAATCTAAAAAAAGTTCTTGTGACAGAGCCTGAATGAACAGCTATGACTGGAACATTGACTTTTTTAGCTAAGTTTGCAGCTTTCCCTAAATCAGAAAAATCTTTGCTTTCATTTGTATGGACAAAAATTGGTAAATTTATTCTATAAACAAAATTTGTAATTAAAGAATCATTTAAGTTTATCTCTCCAATATCTGGATGAAACTTAATTGCCTTGTATCTCTCATCAATAGAATCAGGCAGCTCAAAAATATTAAACCAGTAAACAGGAATTATTTTCCTGTCTTTTTCACATTCAACTAACACACTATCATTATCTGGAGTTTTTCTATTCTTAAAATTTTCAGATTCTCCTATAGGTGTAACGCAATAATTTTTAATTCCTAATTTTCTGCATATTTTTTTATAATCTTGAAAATCTCCCCATAATTTGCCTCCTTGATGAAGTCTTCCAAGATGAACATGTGAGTCAATCATTTCTTCTCCTTTTCTTAGCTTTTTTCTTTTCTATTTTTTCCTTTTTTTTCTTAGCAGTTTTTTCAGTTTCTTGCTTTTTTGCTTCTGCTTGACCAGTCTTTGTAGTTAATATTACTTGATTGCTCTGCAACTCTTTTATCTTGCCTATAAGGGTATTTCTCTCAAGCATTGCTGCTTTTGCAATCTCATCATATCTATGCAGCCTTAGAGCAAGCTCTGAAAGAACTGAGCTTAATTCAAAATTCCTTAATTTTAATTCATCAGGCTCAAGAATTTCCACATGAGAAGGCAGGGTATGTAAAACTATATTAAATAATATGTTTAAATCGTCAATTGAAAATTCAGCTTCTGCAAAAGTTGTGAATAATTCCTTATTATCTTCTGCACTTTTTTCTTCAACAGGCTTTGGCTCATGTATTTTCCTTGAAATTATAGAAATGCCTTTATTTTCCCCTATTTTGTTTACAAATTCTTCAAGAGCAGTTTTTATATGCTCTGCAGGCTTTCCAAGCATCTCATAAATAAACAAAGCCTTTATTTTTTCATTAATATTTATCATCATTTTAATTTATCAAAAGCTAATAAAAAAATAAGCATAATGCATAATAATGCAAACCCATATATTGCATATTTTTTTATAAGCTCGCTTTTAGATTCAAAGACAATATTTTTCTGGGTTTTTATACCTTCTGATTTATTCTCAATCTCTCCAGAAGCTCTTTTTCCAAGAAAAATAACTTCTCCCGGGATAGACAGATTTTCAAAGTTTTCCTGCTCAATTTTATTAATTTCTTCTTTGTTTTTTTCTTCAGTTTTATTTTCTTTATCTTCTTTTTGTTCTTCTTTTCCTAAAATTTTTATTGTTTTTTCAATTGGTTTTTCATTTCTTATTTTAAAAAATAATTTTGTATTTCCTTTAAAATTTCCATGCTCTTCCCTTATTTTCAACAAAATCTCCTTGGCTTTATCTTCAGGCCCTTTTACAAACTCATTAATATAATATCTTCCAGATTTCCATTCATTATTTTTTTCATCATATCTATCTGAAATTACAGTATTATTATCTCCAAATTCAATCCAAACTCTTATATCATAATCCTGGTCTTTTAAATTAAAAAATTCCAGCTCAATTTCAAATTCCTCTCCATTTACAATATTTTCTTCTTTCCAATCCATATCAAAAGAAAGAGTGTCTGGAATATTTTGAGTGTTTTGAATGTTTTGTGAATTATTCTGATTTGTTAAATTTTGGTTATTATCCAAAGAAGTTAGACAATTGTTCTCATAGCCATAACTCAAATTTATAAATATCCAAGTTCCATTGCAATATGACCATGCTCTGTTGTCATTGGAACTATCTGAAAAAATCAGAGTTGAATGGACAAGCAAAGAGCGGTTATATAATTTTACAGACTCATTCTCATTATCCAGCCATAACCTCTCTAAGTTTATTATTAGATAATTTTGAAAGCTCTGGTTTAAATCCTTAATATCCTCATCATTATTAACTATTTTCCATCCAGTTAGATTAATTTCTTCATTAGAATATAGCTCAATCCACTCATTTCCAGAATCAGAACCCAAAGGATTTAATTCAACTTCATTTATTCTGATTTCAACTCCATTAATAAAATTAAGAAAAAAGACTAATATAAACCCCATAATTATGGGCAGTGCACCTATTTTCATAAGAAAAAGATAAATTTTATGTTTTTAAGGATTTATGTCATTGATTAATTTTATTTCTTCAGATTCACTGCATTCTATATTATTGTTTTTATTGGCAGTTTTGCAGAAAAACTGGCTAAATCTTTTTCCTTTCTTTTTTGCATCTTCTAAAGTTATAACCAGGTTTTTTCCAGAATCTTCTAATTTTTTTGGATGAATGAAAAACCACCCTTCCCTATTAAAACGAAGGGCAATAACAGGTTTTAACCCAAAAATATCAGCGAAAATCATAAAGTTCTCAACCTGCTTTTTTGAAATATACTTAACAGGCTTTTTTGAGGATTTGACTTCAATGCAGTATTTAGAACCTTTTTTTCCAGCAATCAGGTCGCAGTCAGAATTTTCCATCATGCCAGAGCCTGCAACTCTCGCTGCTCTCCAACCCTCTTGCATAAACATCTGTAATAACTCTCTTTCAGCTTTGCTGCCTTTTTCTTTATTGCCCATTTTTTTGTTCCCTGGTTAAAAATGGGTGATTAGAAAATCCCAAAGATTTTCTTTATTGCCCATGATTCGCCTCAAAAATTACTAAATAAAATAGAAACTTGTTTTTAAATCTTTAGAAAAATAAATCCCTAGGAACTCTCTAAACTCCGTATAAGCTTCTAAGTCCAGCTATATCAGGAGTTTCAAGATCTCTCTTTGCAATATCCCCTTCCCAAGAATAACCAAACATTGTAACTGCAGAGCAGGTTGAAAGATAAATATCATCTAAACCAAGGCCATGTCCAATCTCATGAATTGCAATATTTTGCAAATCCATTTTTGTTGGATCAATTCTAGCATCTCCCCAGGTATAATCAGTATTGAAAAGTATGTCAAATTCAACAATCTGCCTTATTCTTCCTGTTCTTTTGAGCCAGATTGAAGTAACTGCTATAACATCTGAATTTCCATAATCTCCAAAAGAAATAACATTTTTATAATCCCTTTCTCCATAATTCTCAGCATAATCTATAGTGTATAGGTCATTAAACAGCTCTCTAGATGTGTTTACATCCCAAGTTTCTGCAGAAGTTGATATAGCACTTGTTATAAAATTAGAGTCTAGTCCTTGTGGATTAGTAGGATTTATAACATAATTTGCAGGAAGAGGGCTTAATTTCCCAAAAGTCTTATAGCAATCTGGAGTTTTTGCCCCTTTTGCAGGGTTTGATTTTGCATAATGAATAAAATCAATTCTTTCAATATCTTTATCCTTTCCATTTGATCTTTCTTTTTCGCTTGATGCAGCAATTCCAATAGATATAATTGATAGTAAAAGGATTATTGCAATAGTTATTCCAAAGAGCTTGTTTTTCATATTTTATTCTAATTTTATGGGTTTATAAAGATTTATATGATAAAAATCACAAATCCCTTGCCTGAAGGGTTTTTCTCTGGTTTGCCTTTGCCCTTTCAACTCCTTTTTCAAGCATTTCAAAAACTTTTTCTTCAAGAGCATCTTCAACCTCTTCAGCAACATTGTCAATCTTGTCTTTCAGGGCTTTTCTTATATTGCTTTTTATAACAAGATTCACGCTCTTTTCTTCAGCCTGATTTTCCTCTTTGTTTTCTTCTTTGCTCGCTTCCATGAATTATAAAGGAACAAAGAATATATAAAGTTAATTGAAATGTTAAGTTTGAGATTAGACCTAACAAAAAGAAAAGTATTAAAACGCTCAAAACGATATAATAATAAAAAGGGGCGAAATGGAAAAACAATATTTAAGAGGCGAGCCGAAAAGATATATTTTTAAAATTATTGTGGGTTATGCTGCCTTAATAATCATTGGTTTTCTTCTGTTTGTTAATTTTTATGTTTATGGTATTATCACCCTTCCAGGAGAAGAGTCATCTTATTCAATAACTCTTGACCCATTAAAAACTCTTCTGAAATTATATGAAAAGAGAAGATGCCAGACATGTGCGGAAGTTGGCAAAAACTGCGGAAACTGGAGAAATAATTGCAAGCAGACTTTAAATTGCGGAACTTGCTCTGCTGGACAAACTTGCAGTAATGGAGTTTGTATTTGTGCTCCTAATTGTGCTGGAAAAATTTGCGGGGATAATGGCTGTGGGGGAAGCTGTGGAAGTTGCTTGGAAGGATTTTCTTGTGATAATGGCTTGTGCATTAAGTCTTCAACCTGCATTCCAACAACATGCACAATCTTGGGAAAAACCTGCGGAAGCTGGAGTGATGGATGCAGTCAAACTTTGAATTGTGGAAGCTGTTCTGGAAATCAAACCTGCACAAATGGAGTTTGTTCTGAATCATCTTTCCCAGTTGATTATGTTTCTTATTACAAATTTGAAGCAGATGCAAGAGATGAAACTGGAAAGAATAATGGAGTATTGAATGGAGGAGCATTAATTGTCAATGACCTCATAAGAGGGAAAGTTCTTTCACTTGATGGGATTGATGATTATGTCTCAATCGGAGCAAGTGGAATAAAGAATAATTCTGGATCTCTAACATTATGGATAAATCCAAGAAGCCTTGCAAATTCAGGAAATACAAGGCCCTATATTTTCGGGCACACAACAATACCTGCTTATGCAAATAGAATTCAGATTTATCTGGAATCTGACAGCACAGGTTATCTAAATATTGGAATGGGAAATAACAATACTTTGGCAACAAAAGTTTACCAGGTTCCAGCTAATTACTGGAATAATCTAGCTTTAACATGGAATAATGGAAATTACATATTTTATGTTAATGGAAACAAAATAAAAGATAGCAGTTACCTTGGGCTTCTAGCAATCAGCACTGATGCTGAAATTGGAAATAATGGGGGAGGCGTTAATACAAATGACCAAGTCTTTAATGGATTAATTGACGATGTAATGGTTTATAGCATGGCTTTGAATAGCTCCGAGGTTTTGCAGATTTATAATAGCCAAAAACCAGGTGAAGTGCCTGTTCCTCCATGTGTTCCAAAAACATGCCAAGAGCTTGGCAAATCCTGCGGAAGCTGGAGTGATAGCTGCAATGAAACATTAAATTGCGGAACATGCCAATCAGGATATGATTGTATGGGCGGTACATGTGTTCCACAAACTACTGACTGCACCCAGTGCTCCCAAACAAATATAAGATGTGTTGATGATAATTCTGGAGCTTGCCAGGAATATACTTCAATTAATTTAGCATTAAGTGCAGCATCTGCAGGAGACACAATTCTTGTTAATTCGGGGACATACAAAGAACAAGTGCAGATAACAAAATCAGGAATCTCTTTTAAGGGAATAAATAAACCAATAATTGACGGAGAAAAAACAAGAGATTATGGATTTTATAATAATATTGACACCAGCAATATTGATGACATAACTATAGATGGATTTGAAATTAAAAATCAGCTGTCAACTGGAATTTATCTGCATGGAGCATCAAAGGAAAGATGGACAATGAAAAACAACAAAATACATAATATTGTTAAAATGGGGATTCATACTCAGGGAAAAAATCATCTTATTGAGGATAACACAATCTACATGATTGGAAATGATGGAGAAGCTATGGGGATAAAGCTTCATGATTCTACAACTGATTCTATTGTAAGGAATAATGAAATATTCCTTGTAAGAAAAGAAGCAATTAGAGATAAGGGAAGCAGGAATTTAATAGAAAAAAATAGGCTGTATGCATCATGGACTGGCTTAGCTTATAATACAAACAGCGGAACAAAAGCATTTAATAATTATATCTATAAAACAGTTCATGGATTTTATCCCAAGCATACATCCTGCACAGATGGCTGGAATATATTCTGGCATAATACAATTTATGACACTTCTGATTCTTCCATTCAAATCGGCGTAAATGAAATATGGCCTGATTGCATAGACGTAAGAAATAATATTTTTACTAAAGCTAAAAATACTTTTGTTTATGAAAAAAATTTAAATGCGAATCCAAGCATGATAATCAACGGTAATTTGTATTACAGAGAAGCAACAAATCCTAAAAATTATCTTGAATTAATTCTTCCTAACTTTAATAAAGAATGTCTAGATTTAGCCTGCATTCAATCTTTTAATTCCCCCAGGGATTATGAAAATAATGGCAAAAATTTCAACCCGCAATTAATTAATCCTGAAAATGGAAATCTTGATTACCAAAGTACAAGCCAGGCTGCTTCTGGAAGCCTTTCTTTAACTAGTTCTTATGGAAAACAGCTTGGAGCAAGAGGCTTATCCCCCGCAAAATATAATTTTAATTTTATTGCAATGACTGCTATTGATGCATCAACAAATAAAGCAGATATGCAATATTCAACAGACTGGTTTTATGAAACAACCTGGGACTCTGGGAGTTACACAAGCAATCAGTGGATTATTTATGATTTAGGAGAGAAAAAATCATTTAACTATATACTATTGCAGCCTTATGGAGATAATGTTGAGCATAATGTCAGGAATTTCCGGTTTGAAGTTTCAAATGACAATGCAAATTATAATTCCATAATGAGCGGAATTAATAATGATTTTGGAGCAATGAATATTTATGAATTCAATACCCCCGTTACAGCAAGATACCTGAAATTTTATATGATTGATAAATTTCCAACAGATACCAAAACATGGACATTAAATCAAATTAGATTTGCAGATTTAATGATTGGGAATTTGGTTGAGCAATAATCTCAAATCTAAATATATATGCCTTAAATTTAAACCCACCCTCTCCTTAATTTCTTTCCACTTTTCACACTTTTCAGCTCTCTGCATCTTATTTAAAAACTAGCTTTGCTTAAAATTATTATAAAAGGAGGTATTTTTTAAATATAAAAATACTTAAAAAATGCAGAAACTTCATCCAATTATGATAAAGGGGGAAATAGAAAAGCAATTATCATTTTTTATGCCAAAAGCAAATATAGAAACATTAAAAGACGAAAGTATACTAAAATTAAAAAAGGAAATTTTTTTAAAAAAAATAATAAGCAAAAATCCAAAAAGCATGAACAAATATAAAAGAGTAGTTGTTTCTCCTATAAGGTATGCAGGCGGAAAAAGCTTAGCTGTTGGCCATGTTATTGAATTATTGCCAAATAATGTTAAGCGGGTTATCTCTCCTTTTTTTGGAGGAGGTTCTATTGAAATAGCTATAAGCAAATATCTTGATTTAGAAGTTATTGGTTATGATGTTTTTGATATCCTTATGAATTATTGGAAATTCCAGATAGAACAGCCTGAATTATTATATGAAAAATTAAATGAATTAAAGCCAGATAAAGAAACCTTTGAAAAAATAAGGCTTATACTAAGAGACCACTGGGACAAAAAAATTGAACTAGACACTCTTACATTAGCTGTTTATTTTTTCTTTAATTTTAATCTTTCTTATGGCCCTGGCTATATGGGCTGGACTTCAGATATATATTTAGATGAATCTAAATATAGAAAAATGATAGAAAAAGTAAGGGATTTTTCTCCTAAAAATTTAAAAGTAGATTGCGCAAGCTTTGAAGAGGTTTTTCAAAAACATCCTAATGATTTTTTTTATTGTGACCCTCCTTATTACATTGGAAAAGATTCAAAAATGTTTAAAGGCATATACCCTATGAGAAATATACCAATTCACCATAATGGATTTAAGCATGAGCTTTTAAGGGATTTGCTAAAATCTCATAAAGGAGGATTTATTTTATCTTACAATGACTGCCCAACTGTCAGGGACTGGTATAAAGAATTTCAGCAATTATTTCCAAGATGGCAATATTCAATGGGCCAGGGCGAAACAAGGATAGGAAAAAACAGGATTAATAATGGAGACAATCATATTAAAGGCTCCCATGAAATAATAATATTTTGCCCTCCGAAAATTTAGACTATAAATGATTTTAAAGCTTCTCCATAAACATAGAGGCTAGGATTTATTCTCCTGAATTCTAATATTTTTTTATTTAATATATCAAATGCCTTTAACTTTAGCATGTTAAAAAGCATGCTTGGATATTTTCCATCATCAGTTGTTCTAACTTCAATTTCAGCAATAATTTTATCATCATATTTGAATACAACTTTTTGAAATGAACTGCTATTTTCTACAAAAAGAAACCTTGCAAAAATTTTAATTACTTCGCCTCTGTCAAAAACATAAAATGCATCATCGTGATAGATTACAAAATAATTTACTCTTTCATCAAAACAAGCTTTGTTTAAAAAATTATATTTGTTATTTTCATCACTCAGATATTCCTTTAACTCTTTCATATATGGGATAATCTTTTCTTTAACTGCTTCTTTTTCTATTTCATATTCTTCATGGCCCTCGGGATAAGATTTTAAAATCTTAATAAAAATATCTCTGCCATAAAAATTAATGTCATTTTCAAATTTGCTTAGCCTATGCAAGAACCATTGCCATTTGCCTTCTCTGCCTTCTCCGCCCTTTATTTCACCACCTCCTTTGATTGTATGAATCTTTCCATGTGAATCCATGACATCTTCTTTATTTATACCAGGAACAACTTTGCCATTAATTAAGCTTGCATAAATATACTCCTTTTTATGCCCTCTTGTCTTAACTCTGCTTGCTTTTTCAGAACTCATTCCATGAGATTTTATTACTCTTGGCTCTTCTTTCGTTTCCATTTTTATAGTCTTTTCATCTTTTTTAAGAAATAATCCTATAAAACTCTTTCTGTTTTTTTTGTATCTATTCCAGCCCCACTCTCTCCCTAATCCCCTTCACAGCCTCAATAGCCAATCCCAAGAATTCATCAAGAGTTATTCCGCATAACTCGCACTCCTTGATTATCTCCCTGTCAACCTTGGCTGCAAAAGTTTTATCTTTGAATTTCTTTTTTAGTCCAGAAACTTCCATTCCTTCAATCCCTTTTCTCATTAATGCATAAGCATGAATTAATCCAGATAAAGTTTCAGAAGCAGCCAGGGCAAATTGTATTTTTCCTTCTCTTTTTTTGTTCTTTAGTCCAGCACATTCAAATCCGCATCCATGAGAAACCAAGTCATTGACAAATTTCTCATCAAAGCCAGCTTCTCTTAAAATTTCAGGAGCTTTTGTCAAGTGCAAAGTTGTATCAGTTTTTGTAATCCCCCAGTCAACATCATGCAAAAGTGCAAGCATTCCCCAATATTCTTCATCTTCCCCAAGCTTGCGCGCAAAAGCCCTCATAATAGCCTCGCTTTCAAGAAAATGATTCCAGTCAGCTTTTTCGCTTTCGGGATTATATTTTTTCAATAATTCAATTGCTTGCTCGCGGTTTACTGGGAGTGGCATCATTAAAAAAATAAACCTGCCTTTAAATATATTTAGACATTATTAAAATTCGTAAATTCTTTATCTGGAATAAGTGGTAAACAAAGTTTATATATTTCTCACAGAGGGATATATTAAATGAAAATAGATTATAATTTTAAAGCACTAGTATTTTTTTCAGTTATTTTATTTGCAATAACCTTCTCTTCAGCAATATCTCTTGGAAATTCAATAAACCCTAAAATTGAGATAAATCCAGATCCAATAGAAGATAATCCAACAAATCCAAATCAAAATTCAACTAGTGATGTAAATAATCCAACAAATACAACTTCAATGAATACAACAAACCCTTCTGCAGATTCTCAAGTTAATAATCCGCAAGCATTAGAAAATTCTGATAATAATAAGAATGATGGAGAGGCTAGTGTAAAAATAGAAAAATCAATAGCAGATAATTCAGGTTTATCTTCAATAACTGAAAATAATCTGCAAAATGAAATTATAAAGCTTCAAGGAAGTAAGCAAAAAGAATCTGATGATACAATTACAGGCGCAGTTATTGGGACTTCTGCAAAAACTATTGGCTTGATAGAAATGATATACTTGTTAATCTTATTGGGAATCTTTCTTTTATTTTTAAAATCAAAAGAAAAATAATTAACAATGCTGCAGAGAGTATTAAAAAAATCTTTGAAAAAGTTTTTTTATTGATTTTTGCATTATTTTTTAAATTTTCAGGCTTATTTTTTACATCTGCAAAGATCCATGCTCCAATTCCTGCATAACCTTCTTCAGGAGCATAAATTAATGCTCCGTAATATTTTCCAGTATTTTTAAATTTAAGGCAAGCTTCTATAGTTTCTTTCTTATTTATTTTTATTGTTCTTGGAAACTTAGCCTCGATTTCAAGCTCCTCTGAAGAATTATTATATTTTTCTATTTTTCTTGAATTTTTTTCATTCTCTGTCCATAAAATATCTCCAATTAAGAATAATTCTCTGTCTGAATTTAAAATAATTTCATGGCATATTACCTGATTTGAATTAGCAAGAAAATTAATTTCTGAAGGAGCAATTCCTATTTCAAGAGCATTTAACATTCTAACAAGAATAAAGAAAATAAGAAATAGAAATAAGATTTTCATTTTACTGCGCCATAGCTAAAAATATTATCTCAGTTTTATATCCAATTAAATCCTGGTTTATCTCCCCTGAAAAATCAGTTAAGTCAAGTTTCATATAGAAATATTTGCTTTTATAACTGCTTCCTGAAGAAGGCTTGTCTATATCTAAGAAATAATTTCCAATTTTTACAGGGATAACATCAGTTCCATTGCTTGTTTTTGTTGTCCTGAAAAAAAGATTGCCAAATATATCATTGCTGTTTTCTTTTAATTGAGGAGTTACTCTTATAGGAACTTTTCCGGTATTATTTATGTATATTTTCACTTCATCAGAAACTGGATTTTCTTTTGTTACATCTCCAAGAAAAATATAATCTGGAACTTTTATTGAAACTTCTTTAGCAGACTCTTCTGCAAATCCCATTATATTAGCTTCAACAGTCATTGTTGCATTGAAAGAATCCTGGGCATAAAGCAAACCTAGGGGGATTTTCAAAATAATTAATACTAAAGTTAAATACAATAAATCTCTTTTTTTGAACATATTCATGAAATACATTAAAGTTTATATTTTATAAATCTTCTTGTAAATTTTTATTGGATTTTAGTGGTAAAAAAATACTTTTCATTAAAAACATTTAAATAAACTTTTATAAACGTAAGACATGTATATCTTTTATGTTTTACGACATATCTTCAAAAAAACAAACTTTTCAAGAAAAAAAAGAAAAACCTGTAATTTTTGCAGACATACATGAAAAAGATTCTTTAATTTTTCCTGAGCTTATTGAAAATAAAATTAACCTGAAAATTAGCTATCTGGATATTGCTGATTATGTTATAGGCAATATTGCAATTGAAAGAAAAACAATTAATGATTTTGTCTCTTCTTTATATTCAAAAAGGCTTTTTGAGCAGCTAGCTAAGATGCAATCTTATGAAGAGAGAATTTTAATTTTAGAGGGAAATATGAAAGATTGTTTTTCAAAAATTGATTTCAATGTTTTTGCAGGAGCCATATTATCAATAATTACAGATTTCAAAACAGGGATTCTTTATGCAAAGGATTATAAAGAATCTTCAAAATATCTTGTTTCTCTTGCAAACAAGCAATTAAAAAAGAAATCAAGTTTTTCTTTGCATTCAAAAATACCAAAAACTATCAAAGAACAAAAACATTATATTTTGGAAGCTTTCCCAAAAATAGGAAAAGAAACTTCAAAAAAACTTCTTGAAAAATACAGCTCTTTAAGAAAAATATTTAATTCTTCAGAAGATGAATTAAAAAGCATTTTAAAATCAAGGGTTAAAGGTTTTATTGGATTGCTTGAGAATGAAGAGTAGAAATGATTCAATAAAACTTGCTATTTATCTTATACCTACATTTACTTAAAAATAGAAAGATTTATAAATCTGTAGGTATAATTATATTCATGGTAAGTATACATAAAAAAAATGTTGAAGGTAATGAATATTTTTACTTGGAGCATAGTTTCAGGAAAAATGGAAAAATAGAGAAAAAAGAGCTCTATTTGGGAAAAGAAATCCCTTCAGATATAGAGAAAATAAAAAAAGAATTTATCTCAGAAATTTATAATGAAACTTGGTTAAATCAATTAGATAAAATAAAAGAGAACTATTCTAAGGAACAAAAGAAAACTCCTTTTTCTGCAAAAGAAAAAGAAATTGAGAATTTTATGATTAAGTTTACTTATAATACCCAGAGAATTGAAGGCTCAAAATTAACCTTAAGAGATACTGCAAACCTATTAGAAAATGGCGTTGCCCCAAAAAAACCTCTAAGAGATATAAAAGAAGCAGAATCGCATAAAAAAGTATTTTATGAAATGTTGGATTATAAAAAAGATCTGAATCTTCAGATGGTTCTGCAATGGAATAAAAATCTGCTAGCTGATACTAAACCTGATATTGCAGGAAAAATAAGAAATCATGGAGCGGCTATTTCAGGAAGCAAATTTATGCCTCCTTTGGCATTAGAGCTGGATACATTACTAAAAGAATTTTTTGATTGGTATAATAAAAATAAATCAAAACTTCATCCAGTTATACTTTCAGCATTAGTTCACCTTAAGTTTGTATCGATCCATCCATTTTCAGATGGAAACGGAAGAATTTCAAGATTGATGATGAATTTTATTTTGAAAAACAATGGATTTCCAATGCTGGACATTCTTTATGTAAACCGGAATGGCTATTATACTGCATTGGAAAGGTCTCAAGTAAAGCAAGATGATAAGATATTTCTCCAGTGGTTTTTTAAGAGATATTTAAAAGAATATAAGAAGTTGCTTTGATTTTTAGGGCATTATGGCCCAAGATCTCCCAGATGCCCCAGAGTATAACGCCGCTGCCCGGAATCGAACCGGGAGACCCCGAAGGGCACTGCTCTCAAGGCAGGTGGATTACCATTGTCCCACAGCGGCATGAAATCTAGAATAATTCTGTATTTTTAAGTTTATCCTAAGTAGGTGGATTACCTTTGTGTTCAATGTCGTAAGACTTGAACAGCCTGAAAATTTATCCTATAAATTTTCTTGATCCCACCGCGGCATGATTAATTGAGAATTATCTTCCTTAAAAAGCTTTTTGATGCTTAAAACTATTCTTTCTCTTTTATCTCTCTTGCATAAATTACTCCAAAAGTATTTTTTCCAAACCAATTCCTTATTTTAGCAACTCTCCTAAAGCCATGATGAACATAAAATTTTTTTGCCAAAATATCCTTTTCCTCAAAATCAACAAACATCATGTAATATCCTTTTGAAAGTTTTTTTTCAACTTTTTCTATCAGCTTGTGCCCTATTCCATGATGCCTGTATTCTTTCTTAACATCAAAAAAATAAATCCATGTTTTAGGCTTGTCATTTATATCCACAAAAATAGCTCCAACTAATTTCTTCCTGTCAAAAGCCCCATAGCAAAGCCCTTTTCTTTTGATAGCATCTTTTAAGAATTGTTTTGTAAACCAGAATTCTCCTTGAAATTGCTCTTTTCCCAGTTTATACAAAGATTTCAGGTATTTTGCATTAATCCTCTTTATTATCATTTGCATAAGAACTATTTGTTGCTTATAAATTTGTCTTTTTTTAAAACTTGTTATATTATAAATTTAGAAATCTTTCAACTTTCATAAACTTGGGCTGTTAGGAAAAGCAGTCCCCCAATCATAGGTTTTTTGGACTTGGCTTAATTCCTTATTCCACCTAATCATAAGTTCTTCTATTTCTTGAGGTTGAAGAGAATCTGTTTTATGATGGGCAGTAAAAAGAGAGTATCCTGGATAATCTTGCAAGTTGACAATATTATGCTGATTATCTCTATACCACGCTGTTCCTGGAAGCATTGTTGCAGATAAGCACAATGCAGCATCAATATAGCCTTTTTCTATTAATTCCCTGTCTGTTGCAAGCTCTTCTTCAAAAGTCTGCCTTGTTTGTTCAGGAGTTCCAATAATTGCGCTTGTAAACACATAAATTCCAGCCTCTCTTAATCTTTTCAAATTCTCAGTATTATTATGGTATCTTTGAGACATTGTTTTTGAAGCACTTTCATTTTTATTCCAGGTTCTTGGATTAAATGGAATATAAAGAGAGGTAACTTTTCCCTCGCCTTTTTGATATTGGATTATTTGTTCTGTTACAAAATCATCTAATCCTTCGAATTCAATCCCTCCATTATTTTGCCAGTAAAATCCATATTTCTTCATTAAACCGAGTATCTTTGGCAAATGCTGCCTGACATGTCTTTTATCCCATAAAAAAGCATCATCTTGCAATATTAATTCTTCAATCCCATGTTCTCTAAAAATTCTTAATTGCTCTTCAACTTTATCATAAGGTATTGCAGTTACAAATGTTTTTTGGCAGCCTGCAACGCAAAAATCACACTGCCTAAAGCATCCTTTTGAAAACATAAAGTCAGCAGATTTTCTTCCAAATGTAGGGTAAGAATAGGTTGGCTTTATTGGATAATTATTTTCTTCTAATAATAAAGGCTCAAGCAGAGGAAAGCTTGACATTTCAGCAAAATTTCCTCTAATTATTTTTTCTTTTGTTTCTCCTCTTAAAATAGAGTCTATTGCATTAATTCCATCACCCGTTACAATATAGTCAACAAAAGGATTTTCCTCTAAGAATTCATTGGGAAATGCAGTGATATGTTGCCCTCCAAAAATTATTTTGATGTTAGGAAATCTTTTTTTAATTTCTCTAGCTAAATTTGTTGCAGGCAAATAATTTGCACTAGCTATTAAGGGGATGCCTACAATTTCAGGATTAAATTTAGCTATCTCTTCTAAAGTTTCTTCTTGCAGATTGCCAGTTCTAGCAATGATTCTTGATACATTTCCAGAAAGATTAAATGCAGAATATTTTCTAGCAAATTCTTGCGGAGTCATAGATTTATAATCCTGCATTTTTTGAGCCTGAAGCTCATCGTAAGAGACATTTATTGGTGTTTCACTTATCTGATTTCCTTGTATTCTTCTTTGAAATAAAGTTCTCCGATTAAATCCATTATTTCTCATAACTTCATCTAAATATCTTACCTTATGCCCTTTTTGCTTTAAATGAGATGCAAGATACCATATCCCCAGATAAGGACAGGTTCTTAGAGGATCCCAAATAGCATCAGTTTCTAAATTGGGTTTGATAAACATTATATTTGCCATATTCACTTAATAGTAGTAGTTAATTGTGCGTTTATTAATTTTAACAAGAATAAAATTTATAAAAATGACAAGATTTATAAACTAAATGTAACTATTATAAAATATGGCAAAATTAGATGCAATAGACAGCAAAATTCTTTATGAACTGGATAAAGATTCCAGAAAGAGCTGCAGGGAAATAGGCAAAAAACTCAGGCTGTCTGCAGAAGTAGTTAATTACAGAATAAAGCGCCTGGAAGATTCAGGAGTGATAACTGCATATACTTTAGCTATAAACTTATCTAAATTAAGCCTTATACAATTTAAGATTCTTTTATCATTTCAGCACATTAAATCCCAGAAATTAGGGCAAATTATAGAGAAGTTAAAAGAAAATAAATCTGTTAAATGGATTGTATCATGCAAAGGAAATTGGGATTTAATAATAAGCTTAGAAGCATTTTCTTTAAAAGAAGTTGAATTATTAAAAAGCCAAATTCTTTCATATTTTGGCGAATATATAAGCAAAAAAGCCATAGCTATATGCACAGAAGCCTGTACATTTAATAGAGCTTACTTTTCAAATAATGTTCAAAGAAATGAAATGCTTCTGGTTGATTCTGAAAAAGGAGCTGAACTTGACAATATTGACCTGAATATTATAAAAGAATTGAGTTCAAATTCCAGAAAATCTCTTGTTGATATAGCCTCTGAATTAAAAACAACAGCTAGAATTGTGAATTATAGGATAAAACAATTAGTAAAAAATAAGATTATCACTGGATTTAGGCTAGCTATAGATTATTCGAAATTAGGAATACAATTTTATAAATTGCTCATATATTTGGAGAATCCAAGTGAAAAGGAAATTAAAAATTATATTGCTTATTTTAAAAATAATAAAAATTTAATCCATCATGTCAGAGTTCTGGGCAGCTGGGATTTTGAGCCTGAATTTGAAGTTTATTCTGAGCAGGAATTCAATGAGATATTGAGAGAAATGAAAGATAAATTTTCAGATATAATAAAGAATATTGAAATAGTAACAATATCCAAAGAGCATAAGTTTGTTTATTTCTAAATTTTCAAAAAACACAATTATCTTCAGGCAACAGCTTAACTATCTCAAGAGAACCCACTTTTCACTTGTCAGCACTTTTCAGCTCTTAGGAAAAGCCATTTATAAGCAAAGAAGTTAGCATCACAATAAAAAATGAAAAGAAAAATTTATTTTATGGGGCATCATTTAGGGCTATCTTTTTCTGAGAATCATTGCAATTTCAAAAAAGGAGAGCCTGTAGAAATCTGGATATTGAAAGATAAAAAACAAGAGTCTTTTATTACTCATTTTAATCGTATTATTCATATAAGAAAAGAAATCTGTAAAACTCTTAATTTGAATCAGGGAGATGTTATTGAAGTTAAATTAGAAAAGCCTCTGAATCTAAAAAGGGAAAATTGCCTGTTCAAAAATAATCAATTTGATATGTTAGCTCTGATCCATTCTAAAACAAATAATGGGAACATAATATTTATCAAAAGATTCATTAAACAAAATGAGGAGTGGTTAAATGTTTGGACTTATCGTTCTAGAAAATCATTAAGGCTTAAAAGATTTATGGACTGCGCCCCAGTTATCGGACAGTAAGTTAAGATAGTATCAGTATTTATATTTTTGCCAAAACCTCCATTTCAAATTCTTCAGGAGTTATGTAGCC